>Ga0233443_1002817_pt1 | contig 12820 bp, 8 predicted proteins | sample SI_123_September_2_FD_182784 | JGI IMG/M metagenome (GOLD analysis project Ga0233443, IMG submission 182784) | Seawater microbial communities from Saanich Inlet, British Columbia, Canada - SI_123_September2016_200_MG | ecosystem: Environmental > Aquatic > Marine > Inlet | place: Canada: British... | reverse complement strand
GGAGAACTTTTTAAAGGTTGTACAGAAAAAGTATGGCTATGAGCCTGTAATGACGCCACATATTGGCCATAAGGAATTGTATGTGACCTCGGGACATTATGCCAAATATGGCAAAGACTCCTTTCAACCCATCAACACACCTGCAGATGGTGAAGAGTTTTTGCTTAAACCTATGAATTGTCCGCACCATTGCGAAATATTTAAGGCGAGGCCACACTCCTACAAAGATCTTCCCATAAGATATGCAGAGTTTGGTACAGTATACCGCTACGAACAAAGTGGTGAATTACATGGATTAACCAGAGTACGTGGATTTACGCAGGATGACGCTCACATTTTCTGTCGTCCGGATCAATTGAAAGAGGAATTCATCAAAGTAATTGATATTGTTCTCTATATATTTAAAACCCTGGACTTTGAGGATTTTGTAACTCAGATTTCCTTACGTGATCCTGAGAACACGGAAAAGTACATTGGTTCTGATGAAAACTGGAATAAAGCTGAGAGTGCCATCATTGAAGCTGTTGAGGAGAAAGGACTGAAAGCGGTGACGGAGCGGGGCGAAGCGGCATTTTATGGCCCTAAGCTGGATTTCATGGTAAAAGACGCTTTAGGAAGAAAATGGCAGTTGGGTACAATACAGGTTGATTATAATCTTCCTGAACGTTTCGAACTGGAATATACGGGTAGCGATAATGAGAAACACAGGCCGGTTATGATCCATCGTGCACCTTTTGGATCGATGGAACGATTCGTTGCTGTGTTGATTGAACATACTGCTGGTAAATTTCCACTATGGTTAACCCCTGAACAAGTGGTAGTTATACCTGTTAGTGAAAAATATCACGACTATGCACAAAATGTTTTAAATATTCTAAATAATTCCGATATTCGCACCGTAATTGACGAGAGGGCTGAGAAAGTTGGCCGAAAGATTAGGGATAATGAGTTGAAGAGAATTCCTTATCTACTTGTGGTTGGAGAACAAGAGGTTGAAAGTAAGACACTTGCGGTTAGAAGGCAAGGAGAAGGCGATCTCGGAAAGTTTGGAATTGAGGAGTTCATAGAGCACGTGAATACTGCAGTGAAAGAGCAATTACAAGAGATATAATAACAATAATGTTTAACAAATCAGGAGGACTGTAACATAGCAGACTTTAGGTACAGAGGTAGAGGACGCGGACCAAGACGTGTTGAAAAAACTAATCCTCACAAGATCAATGAATTTATCACCGTTCCAATGGTTCGCTTGGTTGGAGACAACATAGAGAATCCTGGGGTATTTGCGGTGAAGGAGGCTATTAAAATGGCTGATGATCTTAATCTTGATTTAGTTGAGATCTCTCCAACGGCTAATCCTCCGGTATGTAAGATCATCGACTATCAGAAGTTTCTTTACCAGCAGAAAAAGAAGCAAAAGGAAATGAAGGCGAAAGCCATCAAGGTGGTTGTAAAAGAAATTAGATTTGGTCCACAAACCGATGAGCATGATTTTGAATTTAAATTGAAGCATGCGCGTAAGTTTCTTGAAGAAGGTGCGAAGGTTAAAGCCTTTGTGTTTTTCAAGGGACGATCTATCCTATTTAAGGAACAGGGTGAAATCCTGTTGCTGAGACTGGCTCAGGAGCTGGAAGAGATAGGTAAAGTGGAACAACTTCCAAAATTGGAAGGAAAAAGAATGATTATGTTCATTAGCCCTAAATTGGGTAAGAAGAAATAAATTAATAATCAGAGGGACTATGCTGTATAAGAATCCTGTAACAAGGATCGCTAGTTGCTCATAAACAATTTAGTATTATGCCAAAAATGAAAACGAATTCCGGCGCGAAGAAAAGATTCGTGTTGACCGGAAGTGGTAAAATTAAAAGAAAACACGCTTTCAAAAGTCACATTCTGACAAAGAAGTCAAAAAAACGTAAGCGAAATTTGGGTTATTTCACAACTGTTCATAAAGCTGACATCAACAACATTAAGTTGTGTCTTGCAATGAAATAGTCAGAAATTTTAGTGAGTAAATTAATTTAATTGGTAAAACAGAATTAATTAGCCTAAAAAGATTCCGGAATAACGGGACGCTAATTGTTCAAAAAACTTAAAATTATGCCAAGATCAGTAAATTCAGTAGCTTCAAGAGCTAGAAGAAAAAAGGTTTTAAAGCAAACTAAAGGTAGTTTCGGTGCAAGAAGTAATGTCTGGACCGTAGCTAAGAATTCATGGGAAAAAGGTTTGACTTACGCATATCGCGATAGGAAAAACAATAAAAGAAATTTCCGTGCTTTATGGATTCAGCGTATCAATGCAGGTTCTCGCGAACATGGAATGTCTTATTCAGAGTTTATAGGTAAACTTCATAAAAAAGATATTCAGTTAAGCCGAAAGGTACTTGCCGATCTCGCAATGAATCATCCTGATGCTTTTGCTGCCATAGTTAAAGCAGTTAAGTAAATAGTAATCGAACAATATATGAAAAGTCCCGACTCGTTCGGGACTTTTTCTTTATCAATTTTTGTACTTTCGGCAACATGAATATCTCTATCATCGGATATGGTAAAATGGGGCAGCAGATCGAGAAACTCCTTCGTGAACGAGGACATCATATCTCTGCGATCATAGATGAAAATAACATAAATGATTTTGAGTCCCATCTGTTTCAAAACTCCGATGTTGCCATAGAATTCACAAGCCCGGAGGTAGCCCCTGATAACTATATCAAATGCTTTGAAAGCGGAGTGTCAGTTGTTTCCGGTACAACAGGCTGGTTACACAGACAAGATGAAGTTTTTAAGTCTCGCGAAGAGCACAAGGCAGGTTTTTTTTATGCATCAAATTTTAGCCTTGGTGTCAATCTCATGTTTGAAATGAACAGGAAAATGGCGGCCTTGATGCATAAATATTCAGAGTACATACCAGCCCTGGAAGAGTGGCATCATATTCAGAAGAAAGATGCGCCCAGTGGGACAGCCCGTACATTAGCAGAGGATTTGATTGTCATGTACCCTGGCTTAAAAAGTTGGAATTGCAACACGAATGCTGAGAGAGAGCTTTTAAATATCTCCGCCTATCGTGAAGGAGAAGTTTTTGGTATCCATTCAGTTAAATATGAATCCGAGATTGACTGGATTGAATTAAAACATCATGCTAAGAACCGAAGTGGTTTTGTTCAGGGTGCTGTATTGGCCGCTGAATTTATAGCAGGAAAAAAAGGTGTCTACGGTATGAAAGATTTATTAAATGTATAATAAATCAACGGGTTCGTTGTTATTGAGTTATTGAAATTAAATAGAAAAAAAATGCTAGGATTTCTGAGAAATAAGTGGTTTAAGTTTTTTCTTACAGCTGTGATTTACATTCTCTGGCTGATTTGGATTGGTAACTTCTGGTTATTGATTGGTTTGCCGGTTATTTATGATGTTTACATCTCCAAAAAAGTGCATTGGGCTTTCTGGAAGAAGAAAGGTGTGAAAAAGCAGACAGCGGTTGTTGAATGGGTCGATGCACTCATTTTCGCTGTTGTTGCTGCAACGATCATTCGAATGTTTCTTATTGAAGCTTATACCATTCCTACACCGTCGATGGAGAAATCGCTGATGGTCGGGGATTATCTTTTTGTAAGCAAGGTGAGCTATGGCCCTAAAATGCCAAATACACCATTGTCTGTACCTTTTGTGCATAACAAATTACCTTTAACCAGAAACACAAAATCCTACCTTGAGTGGTGGACCCGGCCATACAAAAGATTGGGTGGATTAAGCGAGGTTAAAAGAGGTGATGCCATAGTATTTAATTTCCCTGATGGAGATACGGTTGCAACCGATCCAATGTATGTTGGACATAGTTATTACAATATCTGCAGACAGGTGGGAAGAGATCAGGTTTGGAAAGATCGAAGAGTCTTTGGAGATATAGTAACCAGGCCGGTTGATAAGCGTGAAAACTATATTAAAAGATGTGTCGCTATTCCGGGTGACAGTTTGGAGATTAAAGATGGCATCTTGTATATCAATGGATTTCTTTCTGATGCTTTTGATGGACATCAGTTTGTTTACAAAGTCTTTACTAATGGAAAACCTATCAATCCGAAGAAACTGGATGCAATGAATATCCCATTTGCAGATTACAATAACAGCTACAAGCGGGATGGACATGAATTACCTCTTACTGCAGAGCAACTTGTGCAGATTGAAAAGTTTCCTAATGTTGTTAAGGTTACCAGAAAACTGGATCCAGCAGGGAAAATCGATTCACGTATCTTTCCTCATAGTTTAAGATTTGCCTGGAATGAAGATAATTTTGGGCCTTTGTACATCCCTAAGAAAGGGGCAACTGTTGAGATTAGTATCAAAAATCTGGCTCTTTACCGAAGAGCTATTGAGGTATTCGAAGAAAACAGCCTTGAAGTGACGGGGAATGAAATATATATTAATGGTGAATTAGCCACCAACTACACATTCAAAATGAACTACTATTGGGCTATGGGTGATAACCGGCATAACTCAGCAGATTCAAGATATTGGGGATTTGTTCCTGAGGATCATCTGGTAGGTAAAGCAGTTTTTGTGTGGTTATCACTTGATCAGAACAAAGGATTTTTATCCGGAAAAATAAGATGGAATCGTCTGTTCCGATCTGTTAATAGTTTATTGGATTAGATCGGTCAAATAAAGAATAAATAACTCCGGGTCAGCTATTCGGAGTTTTTTTGTAAAACCATTTTTGTCTTAATACTGAATTGATGAAAACCGGGTTGAAATTAACATCCATATTCGCTGTAATTATTGCATTGATCTGGTTTTTTGGTGTTTCCACGCACCGAATAAAGGGGCATTGGATGGAGAAGGAACTTGACCATGATCAGCTTTTATTCCTCAATAAAATCAAAGTTGGTATTATTAATCCATTTAGCGATCAGTTCCTGATCCGATTTACAAAGCCTGCTCATAACGATATCATTGCCTTTCATTATCCCAAACTTAATGATGTTACTATAAAGTCGAAACCGGTACTTGTAAAAAGATGTATCGGAACACCGGGTGATTTACTGGTGCTCAGAAACAAGCAGCTTTTTCTGAATAAAAAGAGAATTGAAGATTCTCATACGCTGATGTTTAAGTATCGGATTGTATCCGATTCGGATCTTTTAAGTAGTCGTTTCATTAACGAGTTCGGCCTGATACAGGGAGAGAAGGTCTCCGATCATGGCATCTACGATTTTCCCTTAACGACACAGCTATATGATGAACTAAAGTCTGACGACAGAGTCAAAAGCATAAGGAGGCTCAGAGAAAAGGATACCAGGAGCGCACCGGTTTTTCCGGCCAATGGCTATTATAACTGGAACGGCGATTTCTACGGCCCTCTGATTGTACCATCTAAAGGAATGACAGTTGATCTGAACTATCGAAACTACGGACTTTACAGTAGAATCATTATACAGTATGAAGGGAATGATGCTTATCTGGATATAGATAAAATTTATATCAATGGCATTCTGGCAAGTACTTATACCTTTCAGCAGGACTACTATTTTGTGTTGGACGACAACCGGGACTATTCAAATGATTCGAGACAGTGGGGATTTCTTCCGGAAGATCACATAATTGCCAAAATTATCTGCCGAAATTAGATTTTCCTCAGGATAAGCTGATTATTTTTTTGATCTGTCCAGACTGATATTAGCTCTCTGAAATTTGAATAATTGTCCGGATCAATCCTTTTTTTCATCAGATCAATACTTCTTCTGATTATAAGAGTATTCTCCTCCTGAACGAAGCTTAAATTAAGAATTCCTGCATCATTGTTAATCTCCATATTTTCTGGCAAATCAAAAGGAACATAGCGCTCGTTTAATTCGATAACGTAGAGATAGTTTTCAATTATAGAACAGGGTAGTTCAAGAGGATTGCTGCGCTTTCTGCTTAACTCGCTGATATGCCAAGCATTAATGCCCTGCTTAAACGCCGGAAGTTCAATGAAACAGTATTCATCCTGAGTTTTAGCACTTATAGTAAGATTAAGACTAAGCTGTGAATTGGTCAGATTGCTCCTTTCCACTGAGCTTGATTGTATCTCAGCGCCACGAATCAGGCTCTTGCTATAATTCTCCTGACACAACAGTTCCATATACGGATTGGTACCATTTTTAAAGGTAATGCTGCATTCTCCCTTAAGCTCATCAGATTGAGCTAAGGCCAGTTCAAATTCAGCTGACATCAAATCTCTTTCCGACTGAATCATCCTGTAACATCTTCTGTTATTGATGTTCAAAGGGATAATCACCTTGTCATTCAGAGTACAGGTATGAATAAAGGTATTCTTGTCAAGTACGTTAATAAAGGCGGAATCTCCGTTTTGCAGATCGATTTTGATAAAATAGTTTTCGAATAGGAGAGGATGGCAGGATTCAGATGTAAACAAGTCTGAAGAGACCACGGCAACAGGTTCAGCCATTACACCTGCCTGATTTAGTGTAGACGAGAGCAGTAAGGTATTTTCCAGGTGATTGCCACCATTGTCATTCCAAATCTCCTCAACCGTTTTACACCTGAAACCAAGCAACTCTTCATGAACCGGGAAGTAATTGAACTCATCTGCTACAAATGAGCGCATTGCGCTTAAATGTTCATGCTGTTCACGCCATATATTAATCTTAGTCTTAATATCACTTTCCATTTCCTTATCCAAATTGTATGAAAAGGCAGGTTGACTGGTTAAGTATTCCAGGATTTGATTAAAATTATCCGCTGACGAAAATACAACAGTTGGCTTGTATGCCGACTCGTCCGGGCTTAACGATTCTGAACTGCCTGTACTGAGGTTATCGAAAGTCCAGGTATATACTTTAAATCCTTTCTTCGAGCTAATTTCAGGTTCCTTTGTACTATCAACCAAATGATAATTTAAAGTTTGCGATTCTGCCACCTTAATTATCAATTCAAAATTTTGAACCGGAGATGAGAAGGCAGCTATTTCTTTTCCAATCAGATATGGAAAAAAATCAGCACTTGTTGTAATCTCATAATCCAAATGAATGGTAGCACCGAGTTCCAGGCCTGTATGAGTTACTGCCATCTCTCTCAGATGGTTTAAACTCCCGGATTTTGAAGCAGCACGCGGTAGTAACTCATTAAATGCATTTTCCGGTGTTACAATTTTTTTTCCTTCCCCATTGATGGTAAATGCTTTGTTAAATGCGAGCTTCTGATATTGAGGATCGTATTCAATGAAGGTTTCACCATATTTTCGATTAAAAGAGTAGTGTGTCAGCAGCTTTAGTTCAAACGCATTCCGGTAAAGCATGCTTCCATCTTCATTCAGTGTATATTCCTTAACAAGCTTTTTATACACTGCATCCGAATCCGGATAGCTTGTTGTATTTATATTATCTTTTACATTACTCTGGCAGGACATAAGTAAGGCAATAATGAGACTATAGATGTATATTTTGTTCATGATCATTTCGGATTATTTGTTGAGCACTATCCATTGATTACCATAGGTCTTATGAAACTTCACGGCCTTTTTAAAATCATTCCATTCGCTTGCTTCGTAGATCCTTTTGCCAAGGCTTATCTCTTGATGAAGGCTTATTATATTTACATCCGCTCCATCGGTGGACTTAACAGTTTGTTTCTTCGAACCTCTATAGGATACCGAACTACCAATAAATTCGTCGCTCTCGTCATAATCTTTCGCAATCCAGCTAAGCGGAAGGATGAAACTTTCGTCAATCTCAACCAGTCTGCTGCATCTGTCACGGAACGCATGATCCCGTTTTTCCAATGATTCATTAAAACCAAGATGAGACATGTATTTATGCATAAAGCCATCGGGCAAAACTGGATAAATGAGAACTGAGCTGCTATCAATTCTTGCATAGTCAGGAACTGAATATGTAATTGTTATGTCAAAAGGTTCTGAATAATCGTAAGGAGTTTCAATACCCGTAATTGAATAATTAACCTTGTCGTCAATTTTCAGCATCTCCTTTTCAAACACCAGATTCCAACGATTTTTAAACTGGCTGGTAAATTGTCGGCGTAAGGCTGCGTCAGACTGACCTTCTGCTTTTATACGGATGGTTCCTGCAATACTCCCATCGATTCCAACCTTAACTTCATTTGAGAGCCTGATGTAATGATTTTCAGGATTTGCAATGGGTGTTTCCATTAAATCGGCTCCTTCGGGAAGTCCCATCAGATAGTTTTGCTGTTGCTCGAGACTTGACCATAACTCGCGCACGAAGGGAACCCAGGTTGGATCCAACATCTTCATATTGCCATCATTCATTTTAACAACGGTAACACAATGATTAAACTGGTCAGCAGGTATTCTGTCAATTCTGGAACCGGCCATTGTCATTGCTGCATAGGATTCAAAGCCTGCCGCGCGTAGCATGGAAATTAAAAGTCCTGCTTTATCCTTGCAAACCCCACATCGATCTGTAAAATTCATCTCACTGTTATGCAAGGTAAAACCCTCACCGTCGCCCATCGAAATACCGGAATACCTCATGTTATCTGCGACCCAATGTGTGAGCCGCGAAATTGAATCCATTTCGTTGGCAGCACCTTTGAGAATCTGTTCCACCTTCTTAGTGAGTAAAGGAAATGTTTCGAAACTACCATAGTCCTCATTAACTCCATAGAACCAACTCGACTTGGCTTCCCAATCAGGGCTGGTGCTAATTAATAACTTGGGTGCAATATCAGACATGCCAACTGATCGCGGCGCTGTTTTTATCTTGTTGAAGTTGCGAAGCGTAAAGCTGTAGCTTTGCTTTTGTTTATCAATCGATTTTTTGAATTCAGGATTGCCATTGTAAAACTTATAGTTGACGTGCTTATCTTCTGGTATAGATACCCTGTAATTCTTCAGTTTAACCGGATGTTTACTCCAGAATTCCACGATATCGTAATAATGTCCTTTCATAGGTGGAATGTATCTCTCATCATCACTATCATCCTGTTGGAGTAAAGCATAAGTGTAACCTTTTTTAAAAAGTATCACCTCAACCGCATCTCCAGGTGCCAATCTCCCAATCTCCACCATCTTCTGTCTGGCTCCCCAATAGATCATTCGTGCCGGTGCCGGATAGTCATGCATCTTTTCCCTGGCTACACTTTCCTTTTTATATCCCTTACGGTAAATATTTACCTCCTTTATTTCGATATAGGCCGATTGAGCATCATAGTCAAATATTAATGTGCTTAATTCTTTAGCTCCGCTAACCGATAACACTTTAGTTAGCTTATGCATGTGAACATAGCTTAAACCTGTCTCCTGCACATCTACTATGGTCGAATCATAAACTATGAGGAGCTCATTCCCGGGATATTGAATTTCCGTGCCAGCCTGACCAATAAGTTGCGCAGTGCTTTGGGCATTAACCATTTTCAGGAAAAACAGAGAAAGTAGCAGGATAATAGCGAATCTATGCATAGTTTTTTTTCACAAAATTAAACGGATTGTCAAAATAACATAGTTTCTGCCTCCCTTTTTATAAAACTATTCGAATTCACCTGTATCAAAATAAGGTAACTATTTAGATCATAAGTTAAAATGTTTTATTCTAGGCAGATATTTTATACATTGACCGCTGGTTTCAATGCTTAAATAAATATTATATGGCTGGTATTAAATATATCTGGATCCTTTCTCTCGCTTGCTTAGTAATTTCTTGTGGTCAAAATATGGTAAAGGCAGATTTTATAATTCACAATGCAAAAGTTTATTCCGTTGATGAGGATTTTAATGTATTCGAGTCTGTGGTTATTAAAGATGGAAAAATATTAGATCTGGGAACGAGTAAAGATATGCTCGATAAATACCAGGTTGATGATATAATCGATGCCAATGGTAAACCTGTCTACCCCGGATTTATTGATGCACATTGTCACTTTTATGGTTACGGGCTTGGTAAACTTACTTATGCGAACCTGAACGGTACCGCATCTTTTGACGAAATTGTTGAGATTTTAAGGAAGCATAATGAAGTTAACGATCCTCAATGGATTCTTGGCAGGGGCTGGGATCAGAATGACTGGGAGAATACAAGCATGCCTGATAAGTCGTTGTTGGATGGGCTCTTCGATGATAAACCGGTTTTACTAATTAGAATCGATGGTCATGCTGCCTTGCTAAATCAGAAGGCACTGGATGTGATGGAGTTTGATTCCGAAACCGTGATAGATGGTGGGGAACTGATTGAAAGAGATGGGGAACTTAGCGGCTTGTTGCTGGAGAATGCTGTTGACAGTGTCCGGCATACGGTACCACAACTGTCGAGAGAACAGAAGGAGAGGGCTCTTCTTATTTCACAGGGAGATTGTTTCCAATATGGTTTGACTACGGTTAGTGATGCTGGATTAAAAAAGGAAACAATTGAACTCATTGATAGCATGCACAAAGATGGTGTTCTAAAAATGCAGATCTATGCAATGCTGGAACCATCTGATGAAAACCTAAAGAGTTTTGTTCAAAACGGGCCTTATATCACAGATCGTTTGAACGTACGATCGATTAAACTCTATGCAGATGGTGCATTGGGTTCGAGAGGTGCATGTATGCATGAACCCTACAGTGATGATCCGCACAATTCCGGATTTATTATTAATAGTGAAGATTTTTACAATCGTGTTTGCAGTATCGCATTAAGTAATGGTTATCAGGTTAATACTCATGCAATTGGGGATAAAGGTAACAGTATGATGCTTCATATTTACGGGGACTATCTGAAAGAGAAGAACGATTTACGGTGGAGAATTGAGCATGCGCAAATTGTTAATCCGGAAGATAGGAGTCTCTTTTCTAAATATTCCATTATTCCATCTGTACAGGCTACACATGCAACATCTGACATGTATTGGGCAGAAGAAAGAGTAGGTGAACAACGAATGGACGGTGCTTATGCCTACAAATCTTTGTTGAAGCAGAATGGATGGCTGGCTAATGGTACTGATTTTCCCATAGAACACATTAGTCCCTTATATACATTTTATGCAGCAACGGCCAGAAAGGATTTGAAGGGATGGCCGAAGACCGGTTTCAGAGTGAAGGAGGCCTTAACAAGGGAGGAAGCTCTAAGATCAATTACCATCTGGGCTGCAAAGGCCGGATTTGAAGAAACTGGCAAAGGCTCCCTGGAAATAGGAAAAAAGGCAGATTTGGTAATTCTCGACAAGGATCTTATGAATATTCCTCTGGAAGAGATTCCGGATCTGATGGTCAGTATGACTTTGATAGCCGGAGAAAGAGTTTTTTCACATCCTGATTAAAATTAGCAAAGAAAATCTGGGAGAGATACAACCTTTATACTACGTCATACGTCTAGTTCAAGATTTTAAAGTTTGTGAAACTTTTAACATTTTTTTATTTTTTTGAAGCATGAACAATTGTTTTAACTAAATGTTTGATAATAAGAAATTTGAATACCTTTGTATATATTGTGAAAATGAACTTGTTGGTAATTATTTTATAAGATTTGGGAAATGTGGAACATAACATTTTACATCAAAAAATATAATTACTAAATTTGAAAGTTAAGTATATTTGCAAGCTATTGATTATTAAAGACATAGAATAAATTATAAAATATGAGATCACGAAAAATTTACCTTAGTTTAATTTTTGTTCTTCTTTTTGGATTTGGTCAGGCCCAATCCAATGAAGGAGCAATATGGTATTTTGGCGATTATGCCGGTGCATCCTGGTGTGGAAGTTATCTTACAACCGGCGAACCGGAGCCTCTTTTTGATAGCCAGCTTCAAACGAATGAAGGAGTTGCTACAATTGCAGATGCGCAATGTAACCTTCTCTTTTATACGGATGGTATTACAGTTTGGGACGCCAGCCATGTGGCAATGCCAAATTCCTTGGCTTCCTCTTCAGGAGGAGCGCTTCAGGGAGATCCATCATCCACACAATCCGGTGTAATTGTACCTAAGCCTTTGGATCCAAACACTTTTTACATTTTTGCAGTAGATGCAAATATTGGAACCTATGGCTGTACTTATTCCCGAGTTGACATGACTGCAAATTTCGGAATGGGTGATGTAGACCTGGCAGAGAAGAATGTCCTGCTTTTCACACCATCTTCAGAGAAGATATCTGCGGTGAATCATGCAAATGGTTTGGATATCTGGGTAATAACCCACGAATGGCAATCAAATGGTTTTGTAACTTACCTGGTAACAAGTACAGGAGTTAATACCATCTCTCCTGTTACTTCCAATGTCGGACAGGTTCATACTGGTGGTAGTGGTAATACCAGAGGTTATATGAAAGCCTCTCCGGGTGGAACTACTATTGTTACGGCTGTTGAGAGTGATGCATTTTATGAGTTATTTACCTTTGATAATACAACCGGAATCCTTTCAAATCCAGTTTTACTGCAGCAAACTGTGTATAGCAGTTGTTATGGAGTTGAGTTTTCTCCGGATGAGCATTATCTGTATGGTTCTGAACGTTGGGGTTATCCACTAAGACAGTTCGATCTTACCGCTGCTAATATTCTGGCTTCTGAAATCCAGATTGCAACTTTAGGATCTGCTTATGGAGGAGCACTTCAGTTGGCGATTGACTACAGAATTTATCTAGCAAGAAACAATACCGATTATTTAGGAAGAATTAATGATCCTTTGGCAGCAGGCCTTGCAACCGGATATGTTGATCAGGCTTTGTACCTGGGTGATGTTACGGGAACAGATGTACGTCAGTCCAATGAAGGTTTGCCAACCTTTATTACTTCCTTTTTTAATCAGGCAGAATTTGAGTACGTAACGTCATGTTATGATACAGTTACAACATTCACAATTCCAAATCC
>Ga0233443_1002807_pt1 | contig 12842 bp, 15 predicted proteins | sample SI_123_September_2_FD_182784 | JGI IMG/M metagenome (GOLD analysis project Ga0233443, IMG submission 182784) | Seawater microbial communities from Saanich Inlet, British Columbia, Canada - SI_123_September2016_200_MG | ecosystem: Environmental > Aquatic > Marine > Inlet | place: Canada: British... | reverse complement strand
CACGTATGTTTCAAAGCGGCCTGAACAGGTTCGCGGGGTGCCTTGGATGGCTTCCGCAATGTTCCGGCTGAAGATGTTGGGCGGATATGAAGAAGCTGAAGTTGTCGCGGCCCGTCTGGCGGCTTCGAAAATGGGATTCTTCACAACGCCAACGGGCGAGGAATACATTGGCGACGGTCAAGACGCTGCGGGCAATACGATCATGGAAGCTGAACCGGGGGTTTTTGAACAACTTCCGGCCGGCGTCGAGTTTCAGGAATTTAATCCAACGCATCCAACGAGTCAGTTCCGTGATTTCGTCAAGGGCGTTCTGAAGGGCGCTGCGGCGGGAATGGGTGTTTCATATGTCGGGCTTGCTAACGATCTTGAAAGTGTTAATTATAGTTCCATTCGGCAAGGCGCACTTGATGAACGTGACCATTGGCGAGGTGTTCAGAGTTGGTTTATCGATTCTGTAATGCAGCCGATTTTTGATGAATGGCTTCTGGCTTATTTATCAAGCCGATTGACGAATCTGCCCCCGCGCAAGTATGATAAATTCAACGCGCCAATGTGGTCGCCTCGCGGCTGGCAGTGGGTCGATCCGTTGAAGGAAGTCAAAGCGAACGTCGAAGCTGTCGCGGCTGGCTTCAAATCAAAGTCTGAAGTTCTGGCAGAACAGGGCAGGGATTTTGAAGAAACACTCGATGCCCTGGCATCGGAACAAGAACTTGAAGAAGCCGCAGGGCTGACGTTTACGCCGATTGAGGAGGCAAAACCAGATGAAGACGATGAAAACGCCTAAACTTTCGCGCATGGCAGAAATCGTTGCTGTTCGCATGGATGGCGAAGAAGGCGAAGAAGTATCGCGCACAATGGATTTGAGTTTTTCAAGCGAAGAACCATATCAGCGATTTTTCGGCTTTGAAGTTTTAGACCATTCCGCCGAATCGGTGCGTATGGATTTTATTAGCGGCGGTTCCGCACCGTTGCTTCTGGATCACGACACAGGTCAACAGATCGGTGTTGTGGAAATGGCGGAAATTGGGTCAGATCGGCGAGGTCAGGCGACGGTTCGTTTCGGGAGAAGCGCACTAGCCAATGAAGTCTTTCAAGACGTTCAAGACGGTATTCGCAAGAATGTCAGTGTTGGTTATAGCGTCAATGAAATGGAGTGCGAAGAAAAAGACCGCGAAGGAGTGGAATCCTTCAGGGTTACTGATTGGACGCCTCTTGAAGTTAGCATTGTTTCAGTTCCGGCAGATGCCAGCGTTGGTATCGGCAGGGATTCTGAAGCTGAATATGAAACCATCGTGAAAAAGGAAAAAACGATGTCTGAAGAAAATCAAGTCCCGGCCTCGCCCGTAAAGGCAGAGCCAGCCGTTGATGTTGCCAAATTGCAGCATGACGCAATCGCCACAGAGCGCAGCCGTGTTGCTGACATTCAATCCCTCGCAAGCCGCCACAACAAAGGCGACTTGGGTCAGGAAGCCATTAAAAACGGCGCAACCATCGACCAGTTCAAAGGCATTTTGCTTGAAAACATGGGCGAAACTGCACCGCTTTCCAAGCCTTCCGATCTGAACTTGGACGAAAACGAAAAGCGTGAATATTCACTGCTTCGCGCCGTTCGTGCCAAAGTCACAGGCGATTGGAAAGGCGCAGAGTTTGAAAAAGAATGTTCAGACGAAATCGCACAGCGCACTGGCAAAACCGCCCGTGGCTTCTTCCTTCCTTCCGATCTGGACGGCTGGAACAAACGCGATCTGACCATTGGAACTGCTACGGCTGGCGGCAACTTGAAAGGCACCGATCATTTGGGCGGTTCTTTCATTGACGCTCTGCGTGATCGTCTGGTTGTCAAGCAGCTTGGCGCAAGGGTCATGTCTGGTCTGCAAGGCGATGTTGCCATTCCAGCCCTGAACGCCAAAACTGGCGCATATTGGGTTGCTGAAGACGGCGCACCGACTGAAGGCGCACCGACTTTCCGTCAGGTCACAATGGCCCCAAAAACTGTTGGCGCATATGTCGATATGTCCCGCAAGCTGATGATCCAGTCTGATCCATCGGTTGAGGGCATTGTTCGTTCCGACATTCTGTCGCAGATTGCCGTTGCCATTGATGGCGTTGCAATCGAAGGCGGTGGGTCAAACGAGCCAACTGGCATCACACAGACTTCCGGCATCGGTTCGGTGGCTATGGGTACAAACGGCCTTGCACCAAATTGGGCATCGGTTGTTCAACTGGTTCGGGAAGTTGAAATTGACAACGCTGATGTCGGTTCCCTCGCCTTCCTGATGAATCCGCAGACGAAAGCCAAAATGGCAAACACTGCGCGGGTTGCCAGTACTGACAGTCAAATGATCCTGAATCAGCCTTGGAATGACCTTTATGGTTACAACATGGCAGTTTCAAATCTGGTTCCATCCGATCTGACCAAAGGTTCAAGCAGCGGCGTTTGCTCTGCGATGATCTTTGGCAACTTCAACGATCTGATGATTGGCGAATGGGGCGTTGTTGATGTGAACATTGACGACAAGTCGCTTTCGACCACTGGTCAAGTTCGCTTGGTTGCCTTCATGGACGTTGACGTTGCTGTGCGACACGCGCAGAGCTTCTCAGCCGTTCTTGATTACCTGACCACTTGATGATGGTTCGGGCGGGGCTTAATCGTCCCGCCCAACTTTCAGGAGATTTAAAAAATGCCTAGCATTAAAGTCACACGCGCAACCGCAATCGGTGGTGTTCATATGGCGGCTGGTACTGTTGTTCCTGACGTTGATGAAAAGGTTGCAAGGGATTTAATCGGAATGGGTAAAGCCGTTCCCGTTGATGCCTCTCGCAAGCCGATTGAAAACCGCGAAGCTGAAAAGAAACTGATGACTAAAAGCGCGGGTGCGCTGAAGAAGGGTGGAAAAAATGGCTGTTGAATCTGCCGCTGACCGCGCAGCGTTTTTTGACGTTGACGATTTTGGCGTTGCTGGAAACTATAATTCCGGCACGACGGTCAACGGCATTTTTGACAACGAATATTATGGCGCGGCTGAAGGTGGCGAAGTGAGTCTTGAAAGTTCAAATCCTGCATTTCTCTGCCGATCCGCTGACGTTCCAAGCGCGGCGCATAGCGACACGCTGGTGGTTAATTCGGCAAGCTATGTTGTCATTGGCGTTCAGCCGGATGGCACGGGCATGACGGCCTTGATTCTGGAAGCGCAGTAATGGTTAAGAAATTATCGCGTGATAACCTGTCAACGATGCCAGCGAAAGGCTTCAATGTTATCGCATACGGTTTTGAAAGGTTGCCATAATGGCGCACGTTAAAAAACAAATACGCGATACAATCAAAACAACGCTTACGGGTTTGGCAACCACGGGCGCGAACGCTTTTGACTCGCGGGTTTATGATCTGCAAGCAAGCGAACTTCCGGCCCTGACGATCTATCCCGGCAGCGAGTCGGTGGAATATCTGACGCTGAATCGTGGTTCAAGATCGAAGGAACACACGTTTGAAATCGGCATCGATGCGGTGGCAACTGGAACTTCCGGCCTTGCCGATACGCTTGACCTGATCGAAAAAGAAGTTGTCGTTGCGTTGTCTGCCGATCCTACGATTGGCGGATTGGCGCGGGATTGCTTTTTTGTATCAAGTGAAAATATTATATCAGGCGAAGGTGACAAGCCGTCAGGTATCCGGCGCATGGTATATCAAGCGGTGTTCGTGACGCTTGAAACTGACCCTGAAACTGCACTATAAAGGAAACGTGATGGCAAAAGTTGTTGCAATGAAAAGCCCCGCTGGTGGGTCTAGCACTGTTATGGTGCCGGAAAATTCAGTGGCTACAATGGAAAACCGGGGCTGGACTGTTGCCGCGCCAAAGGTTTCCGCAAAACCGAAAGTCAAGTTGAAGCCAGCAACGGAGGAAACCAAAGATGGCTAATCATACAGGATTGGAAGGCACCGTGAAAATCGGGGCCAATACAATCGCAGAAATTCGTTCGTATAACTACAGCGAGTCGCATGACGCAATCGAAGATACGGCAATGGGCGACACTGTTCGCACATTTAAGGCTGGCATTTCAAGCTGGTCTGGTTCGGTTGATGTCTATTGGGATGAAACCGACACAACGGGCCAAGGCGCAATGACTATCGGCACTGAAGTGACCGTGAATTTTTATCCTGAAGGCGCAACGACCGGCGACATTTACAAGACCGGTTCAGCCATCGTTAATTCGCTGGACACTTCCGCCAGCCTCGACGGCATGGTTGAAATGTCTGTCGGCCTGACGGGCAACGGCGCGTTGACAGAAGCAACCGTGTCCTAACATGGCGAAAAATCCGAAAGCTGCCCGTGATAACCCAATATTATCACGGGCAAAAGATCACTTTGAAGGGTTATCCCGCGAAGTGATTGAAGTACCGGAGTGGGGAGTCGAGGGTGAACCGCTTCGGATTTATTACAGGCCATTCACGATTCGTGACAACCAGCAAATCTATGGGCGTCACAGGAATGATCCAAACAATCCTGAAACGCTGATTTCAGTTATCATCCAAAAGTCGGAAACTGAAGAAGGCGACAAGATGTTTTCGCTTGATGATAAGCTGGCTTTGCGCGATAGCGTGGACGGTGAAATCATTGCCAGAATCGCCAACGATATTATGGGCGCGGCTGGTGTTGAGGAAGCGGAAAAAAACTAAAAAGCGACCCGTTCAAATATGCCGTTTTTCTGGTGGCGTCAAAACTAGGGAAGATGATTGGCGAAATTGAAGAAATGCCTGTCGAAGAATTATTTGAATGGGTCGCGTTTTTTGAATTAACTGGACCGCAAGGGGCGAACAATGACGGCAAAAATAAATCCAGTTAAGTTCGATATAAGGGCCACTGATAAAACGAAAAACGCCTTTCGTTCTGTTCAGGGCAGTATGAGGGCGACAAAAGCCGCAATGGCTGGCGTGGTCAAATCGCTGTTTTCAATGAAAGCCGGATTCGTCTTGCTGGCGGGCGTTACGGGAATCGGGTTGCTGGTTCGGGCGTCACTTAAAGCGACCGACGAACTCGGGAAAATGTCGAAGACGCTCGGAATCTCTGTCGGGAACCTGGCCGCGTTGCGTCATGCGGCCGACCTGGGCGGAACGTCGTTTAATACCTTCGCCAAAGCGGCGAAAACACTTTCGGTCAACGGCTTTGATTTTGTAACCAAGGGAACCGGACTCGCGAAAGAGGCGTTCGACGAATTGGGAATCACAGTCGCGGACGTTAACGGCACGAACGGCGACACAATCAAGCTGTTGGGCCTGGTTGCGGACAAGTTGAACACGGTCGACGCCGGCACGACAAAAACCGCGCTGGCTTACAAATTGCTGGGGGGCCGCGCTGTCGAACTGCTACCGGCTTTAGAAGGTGGTTCGGCGGCGCTTGAAGATTACCGCAAGGAAGCCGACAGACTCGGTCTGGCGTTGTCTGGAAATGCTGTTCAAGGCGTCGAAGAAGCAAATGACGCCATGACGCGACTCGGGGCATTGTTCCAGGGCGTTCGCGACCAGGTCGTTTCGGCAATGGCGCCGGCAATTACCCGACTGACGGATCTTATCAGAATCAATTTGCTGGAAGCGATCGAGGCCAGCGGCGGAAGCGTTGAAACCTGGGCGAAAGGCGTTGCGCTCGACATTATTGATATGACGACGGTCGTCGTTGAACATATCGGCAAATTTGCTCTTGCTGCCGAATCCCTCGCGGTCTTTTTTGACAAAGATTTTAAAGGGTCGATGGATGGCGTCAAAAGTTCGCTTGGCGGTGCCCTGGGGGCTATGCGCGAACTGCGCGCCGAAGTTATCAAGGGTAACAAGGAAATTAAAAAGGGTCATGGCCCGATGCGCGTCACGATCGGCGGCGCCAAAGCATTGACCGAAGTCGAGAAGGACGCAGCCAAGGTTAAAGACAAACTGATTTCAAAAACGCAGAAATACAGGAAAGAACTTCGCGCAATAAGCAAAGCGAACAAAAACGGATTCCTGTCAACTGAACAATATCGCAAAGCCTTGCGAATGACGACCCGCGAATTTCACGGCGTATCAACCGCCGTTGAAGATACGCAAGACAAGATTGCAGCGCTGCGGAACGATATGGCAAAAGGCGCGATTGCTCAAGACGAAGGCACTGCCGCGCTGCGCCGATATGAATTGCAACTTGTGAAGGCGCAAGCCGCACAGGAAAACACGTTCGGGGCTGGCGCACGGGCTGGCATGGCGAACTATTTTGACGAATTGAACAATAAAGGCGCACAGGGCGCAGACTTTATGGTCAACAGTGTTTTCAAACCAATGGAAAATGCGCTGACGACCTTCTATCGCACTGGCAAGATGGATTTCAAATCATTCAAGGATGCGGTGCTTGACGGTCTGGCAAGCATGGCGGCAAAAGCAACCATTTCGTTTGCTGGTTCGGTGGCGTCTTCATTTGCTGGCGCGGCTGGTTCGGCTGTCGGTTCGTCTGCCCTGAAATATGTTTCCAGTTTCTTCGCTTCCGGCGGTTCTGTTAGCGGTCCCGGCACGGGAACAAGTGATTCGATCCCGGCGATGTTGTCGAATGGTGAATATGTCATAAACGCTGACGCTGCCAGCAAGATCGGCGTGGGTAATCTGAACGCATTGAACAGCGGTCGGGTTCGCGGCTTCGCTTCCGGCGGTCAGGTTAGCGCGGCGGAAGCGGCGTTTGAAGGGGCGCAGGGTCGGTTCGGCGGCGTATCTGTCAGCGAATCTTCGCAGGGCGTTGGTCCCGGCCTTGGATCAAATATTGAAGGAAATACTGTTTTCGGCAAAACAACAGCGTCACAGCTTCAGCAAATACAAGACTTGGTTCAAAGCCTTCCGAAAGGAACGCAAGCGCACAAGAACGCGCTGGCAACGCAAGCTGAATTACAGGGATCATTCTTCGCGATGGGCTTGCCAAGCCCAATGTCAACAGTCGTTTCTATTATGTCAAAGGTTGTTGGCGCGGCTTTACGGGCTGGAATGGACGTTGATTTTGTTGGCGGTCCAGCGGGGCCAAACGGTGACGCTCAGATTCAAAAGACGCAAGCGAAGGGCATGGCACTTGCTGGCGAAGCGCAAAGGATGATGGGTGGCGCGGTCGGCGGATTAGGCGGCAAGTTCAATGACAACATGCTTAACCTTGTTTCAAAGGTTGACGCAATGCGGTCGCAGCCGATTCCCCGCGCAGACGGTGGCCCAATGCTTCCCGGTAAGCCGTACAGGGTAGGCGAGCGCGGAACAGAGGTAATCACTCCCGGCGCGGCTGGAATCGTCCAGCAGACGCCTTCCAGCGATCCCACAGGGTCGAAATCAATCGTGCATGAGATACGCGAATTGCGCGGCGAAATGTCTGCGCTGACAAGAACCATTTCAAGGTTGGTTGCTGGTCAGCCAAACGCCGGAATGAGGTTCGCGTAATGGCACTTGCCGATCTGGTCGCCTCGCCATTTTCAGAGAAACATTATTTGGCTATTTTAACGCCGTATGATATCGACGGTGCGGCCCTGAAAACAATTTATTATTCGACGCAGGGTTTCACCACGGAGCCAGCCGACACGCCTTCAAACCAGCATTTTGAGGGGCGAATCGACACTGCGCTTTCGTTTTCGCGTTCTATGTTTCAGCAAGGCGTGATCGGTGGGAAGTCGATTCCATCTTTTGGTGAATTGCGGCTGGCGAATCCTGACGGTGCGCTTGACGATCTGTCGGGATACGCCTTCGACGGCAGGGCTGTCACGATTAAGTTAGGCGCGGTTGATGATGCTTATTCGGATTATTCGACCATTTTTGAAGGGACGGCAGACGGAATCGAATTTACTGATACTGATGTTGTGATTCGGTTGCGCGATTTTCAGGAAACGCTGACGCTGCCGATACAGACAACGCTTTACGCTGGTACGGGCGGCAACGAAGGCGGGGCAGACCTTAAAGGCACACGCAAGCCGCTTTGCTTTGGTCGGTGCCTGAACGTCACGCCGATAATGATTGATGCTGCCACAGGGCTGTATCAGGTCCATGACGGCCTTATAAATGACGTTGACGCGCTTTATGTGGGCGGCGTTGGATATACAAAGGTGGCTGCGCCTCCCGGCGCGAACCAATACAGCGTGAACGTGACCACGGGCGTTGTGACGGTCAACGGTGGGCCATTGACGGCACAGGTGACTTGTGACGTTCAAGGTTCGAAGCCGTCAACCTATCTTGTGACGACCGCCGATATTATGGATGAAATTGTTCAAACATATGGCGGGTTTTCGGCTGGCGATATTGACGCAACAAGCATTTCGGATTTGAACACTGCGAACAGCGCAACGGTTGGCATTTATGTTGATGGCAAGAACGAAAAAACAATTTTGTCTGTACTGGATGAATTGATTGCAAGCGTTGGCGGGTTCTATGGTTTCAACCGATCCGGCAAGTTTGAAGTCGGGCAGATCGTCGCGCCAACTGGAACGGCTGACGGCGAGTATTCCGAAACTGAAATATTGTCGTTGCAACGGGTTCCGACGCATGTGGCTTCGCATCGTGTGACGCTTGGATATGAACCAAATTGGACAAAGCAAGTCGAATTCCAGCTTGCTGCCGGGGCGGCTTCCGCGACCCGCGATTTCACGGCGCGGGAATTCCGGCATGTTACAACGAATGATGCGGCAGTTTTGACGAAGCACTTGAACGCGACGGAATTGAAGTTGAACACGTTGCTTGATACAAGCGCGTCTGCCACCACAGAGGCAGCGCGACTTTTGGTGATATACAAGGCAGACCGTGACGTTTATCGCGTCAGGCTGAAGGTCCAGCCGTTCACGCTGCACCTCAATGATGTTGTGCAAATCACGTTTGGGCGTTATGGTCTGACTAGCGGAAAGAAATTTCTGGTTGTCGGGCTGGTGGAAGATGCAGACCTGAACGAAATCGAACTTGAATTGTGGGGCTGATCGGTGGCAAATGTAACGATTGCATATCGGAATTGGGCTGACGACGGCACGTTTTCAAGCGGATCGTGGGCGGCTTCATTGCCGTTGACGAACTTTCAAGATCAACAGCCGACCAAAAAAGCGCGATCATCCGACGCAACGACGGCTTCCACAAAATTCGACATCGATCTTGGTAGCGCAAAAGTGACCGCGCTGGTTGCCATGATTCATCATAATTGCAGCCAATCGGCAACGTGGCGCGTTCGCATATCAAATGACAATACGTTCGCCACTTCGCTTTCGGATTCTGGATGGGTTGACGTTTGGCCTGACGCTGAAGTTTTCGGCGCGTTGATGTGGGGCGAATTTAACTGGAACGGAAAACTTGACGCGACTGAAGCCGCCGACTTTGGCCCTATTGGATATTATTACTTGGGTTCTTCGCCTGTCATTGGTCGATATATTCGGGTGGAAGTAAGCGACACTGCAAACGCTGACGGCTATGTTGAAGCGGGTCGCGTTATGGTTTCGCCAATATTCCAGCCAACCAAAAACCTTGCTTATGGTTGGTCAATGGAGTTTATTGATGATAGTAAAAAAACGATTTCGCGGGGCGGTCAATCATACGTCGATGTAATCCAAAAGCGGCGGCGGCTGACGATCCCGCTTCATTCGTTGACTGAAGCTGAAGCGATGGCACAGGGAAATAATCTGGTCAGGATTAAGGGGCGGTCTGGCGATTTGCTTGCCGTCATTGACATTGAAGATGAAACAAATCGGTTGCGCCAATCGCTCTATGGCTTGTTCGCTGAAATGCCAGCGATTACGCAAAGCGGCCCGATCACATGGGAACAAACGCTTGTTCTGGAGGAATTAAGGTAAATGGCTTTTTCACATACAATCGGCGGAACGACTTTTACAGAATCGAATTTTGATGGCACCGCATACGCCGACGAAACGGACGGCTTTCCTGCGGCGCTTGAAAAGGTCGTCGAACACGTCGCGAACGCCTTTCGTGGAACCGCAACCGATTCGGTGACGATTGGCACGGGATCGAAGTCGTTCACGATAACAAACGCCAATACGCAAATCCCGGCCTTTGCCGTTGGGATGCCTGTTCGGATTGCCGAAACCGCTTCACCAGCCACGAACTATATGCAAGGCACTGTGACCGCTTGGGATGGTGCTACAGGCGCAATGACGGCTTCGGTTGATGCGGTGGGTGGCAGCGGTACAATTTCCGCCTGGACGATTACTGTCGGCGGTAATATTTCAACCGCGCCAGCAACGCCTGTGACGGTGGCGAACGGCGGGACGGGCGCAACGTCTGCTTCTGTTGCGCGAACGAATCTTGGCGTTGAAATCGGAACTGATGTTCTTGCGCCAACTGGTGATGGTTCTGCATTGACGGGGATTAGTTCTACACAACCCAACCTGATCATCAACGGCGGCATGACTGTCAGCCAGCGTGGCACATCGTTTGCTACGCTGTCAGCATCCGCATACACGCTTGACCGCTGGTACTACCAAGCTGGTGGTTCAACAGCCGCAGTGACAACTGTATCACAGGAAACGGCTGGTGGTGTTGATGGTGCAAGCCACTGGATGAAGCTATTGACTACAACGGCTGATGCTTCCCTAGACACCAATGATGCAGCTTTTGTGGAACACCGCATTGAAGGGCTTAATGCAGGGCATTTGCTGACCAATAGCGGAAAGATGGGCGCAACTACTATCGGTGCAGATATTATCGTTCACGCAGATGGTGCGAGTTCTCTGACATTCCCCGCCACTTTTGCTATGGCGTTGATGGATGCGGACGGAACAAGGGTCCATGTTGAAGATGTTACTATTACTGCGGCAGATACATGGCAGCGTGTTTCATTTTCTACAGCGGCAGATGCCACAGCGTACTTCACTGTAGATAATACATATGGCTTGCGTTTGTTGTTCACACTGGCTGCGGGTTCTGACAGAAACGGAACTAGCGGTACGTGGCAGTCCAACGCCTCCAACTATTACAACACATCATCGTCTGATAACTTTGTAGATGCAGCAAATAACTATGTTGGTATTACCAACGTCAAACTGGAAGTCGGATCAAGTGCCACCAGCTTTGAGCATGAGAGTTATGGGGATACTGTTCGCAAATGTGAACGGTACTACCAACAGCACTTGGACACTGGGGTTACTCCTGCCACCAATACTGCAAACGAGATTGAATACTACGCGTCAGGCCATACCAGTAATGCTCACACCATAGGGATACCTGTATTCTTTGGGACACGCATGAGAGCCGCTCCCACGATAGTTCTTTACGATGCTGTTGGAACGATAAACCAAGTTACTGTGTCTTCTGGACACGTTGCCGGGGCCGTGAACTACTCAAATGAAAAGGGGTTTAGGGCTGGCGGAACGTCTACTGCTGCTACTACACGACATATCCAATTCTACTACACAGCGGCATCGGAGTTATAAAATGAAGTATATAAAGCACTTCCAGAACGGCAAGTTCATGAGCTATACGATGGACGAAAAGGATGGGCACTTTGGGGATAGCCCCGGCAACGCTGACTACGATCAGATGATTATTGACGTAGCGGCTGACCCGACTTGCTCAAAGGTGCAGGACGATACGCCAGTACCAACAGTCGATGAACTACGCATCACTGCTTACAGGTCAGTCGGTGACCAGCTTGATGAAATCTACCACGACGTAGACGCATGGCGTTTGCGTATCGCCCAAGTGAAGATGGACAATCCAAAATGACCGTCATAGTCGCAGCCTTCATCATCGCACTTGGTGCAGTCGATATATGGCTGACACAACTTGTCTTCAAGGCCAATCCCAATGCCATCGAAGTCAACCCGATTATGCGCTGGCTGATGAACAATGCACCTTTCGATTGGCCTCTGGTCAAGATTTCGGTTCATGTTCTGGCGGCGGTCGTTGTGCTGGATTACCCCGTCATGTTCTGGCCCGGCGTGTTGTTCGTTGCCATCTATGCAGGCGTCTGTAGCTGGAACACATACATCCTTTTCAGAAAGAGTTTGTCATGAAAAAACTTGCCTCTTTTCTGGTTGCTGCACTAACCATGCTGGTCACGGTTGGTCACGCCAATGCTCAATCACAGTGTGCTGAAACAAAGGTTGCCAGAGACTTCCACGCCACGCAGCGACAGGAAGCGCCTGTGCTTATCGGCATCATCAATAACGGCAACATCATGGAAGTGTGGCGCACGGCTGACAGCAAGAACTTTGCCATTACAGTTTCATTACCCAATGGCACGACTTGTCTGATCGCAACAGGCTCTGACCTGCAAAGCGTTATCTGGCGCTTGAAGCCGAAGGGGCCAAAAGTGTGAGCAACCACCTGCATGTCACAGCATCCACATCAAAGGCGGGTGGCCCGATAGCAACTGCAGTCGGTGGCACCGGATATACCTTGCAAATGTTCCAGGAGCATCTTGGCCTTGCGATCCAGATTGGTTCGGGGTTGCTGGTTCTCGGTGGCCTGCTCCTGACGTACTACAACATCCGCAATGCAAGGCGGTCATCTAACAAACCGTAAGGTAGACACATGCCAGATGAGCGACTACGCGAGTTCGCCACAGATCGGCAATGGGAAGTACTTCAGGCACTTGAGAGTGAGGGGTCGCAGCGCAAGGCTGCTGCACTGCTTGGTGTTACCAAAAGCACTGTGGCTGAAAGCATCACAACCTTGAATACCAAGGCTGCAAAGGCCGGCTATTCTCCCGACCATGACATGATCCACACTGTCCCGCGTGGCTTCATGGTACGCGGAACATCGACGCTGTACGGTGAAGACGGCCAGGTCAAAGTCCAGTGGGTCAAGTCACAGGTTGACCCGGAACAGCAGGAAGCCATCATCCGCGAAGCCATCGAGGGCTTGACGGCAC
>Ga0233443_1002805_pt1 | contig 12850 bp, 13 predicted proteins | sample SI_123_September_2_FD_182784 | JGI IMG/M metagenome (GOLD analysis project Ga0233443, IMG submission 182784) | Seawater microbial communities from Saanich Inlet, British Columbia, Canada - SI_123_September2016_200_MG | ecosystem: Environmental > Aquatic > Marine > Inlet | place: Canada: British... | reverse complement strand
AACTTGCCTGTAACGCTAACTTTAAGTACAAAATCAAAGGCATTGGCATGGTATCTTCATTGATGCATCCATTACAATCAGATTGCTCCAACCGAAACGTCAAAACAGCCATTATTTTTGGTGAGAAAGACGGTATATTTAATAAAGGAGCCGCTGGCAAATGGAGCTGTGGCTGGAAATGTGACTCAGAAACCATTGGCCTAGCATCAACAACGGCATTGTGGACCAACAATAACCGATGTAACCCTCCCTTATCTGTTTGTGTTGATAGACGAGGTAAAAAATGTAGATCGGCAAGAAATGAAAGATTTACCGTTTCCGCCAACACCCAGTGCGCCAATCCTGTTGCAGTTTATACTATTCCTAATGGCAGACACCGCTGGCATACTCAACTGGATACTTCACAAGAAATTATTGATGTATTTTTTAACAGCGGTCAATTATTGAATCGATAAATCTGTTTAGGTAACACGCAATAAATAAACTACCCATATTGCGCAGGATTTTTGTTCACCTTTGAGACGCAAAAAAGGTGGACAAAAAAATTGCTATGCCCTTTGGGTACAAGCGTTGGATATTTATTGCGCACCCCCTTAACCATGATAAATACAGATGCTCACTGAACATCACCTGTGTTTATCGTGATTCCAATATAATAAAGAATAAGCATGAAATAGCTTCCCATTCTTCACTTCATCTTCAAATGATGGATACAAAAGACTCAATCATAAAAGCTCCGAATAGAGTGACTATTCCTACACTTTTATTCAATCAAATCATTTAAATTTAAAATAAATATCAAACCCAAAACGGAAAGTTATTTCGTTCCCGTTCCTCAATATTATTCTGCACAACGACATTATATATTTACTTTTATTGCAAATTGAGTGCTCATTCACAGTTATTTGTCTAATCCCCCTTTATAATTAAAATATCTTCAACAATATTTAAGGTTTGGTTTACAAAAACAATAAAATGAATATTTTTAATCGCACAAAAAAACATTTAAAAACCAAGATAGTAGATTGGAACCCTATTATTGAGCAACGCAGATTGTTAAAAAAGCACACTCATTCTTTATCGTTTGAAGATGCGGTTAGAGCTGGGCATGTTAAGGCGATTAAATTTTTTTTGAAGAAAGGTATTAATCCAAATAAATTGGTTTTAGATTATTCAAATGTTAAAAGATACCCGCTTGAATTGGCGGTATTAAATGGTAACTATAAACTTGCCGAGTTATTGATAAAATCAGGAGCTCATAGTAACGTTTTTACGGCGGATGATGAAAAATTACCTTTATTGAGCATTGCCATTATGGATAAAAATATATCCATAATAAAACTAATGCTAAAATCTGGTGCAAATCCTAATGCTTCAGGTGTTTCTGGTCAAACATCATTTCAGTTTGCAAAAAACTCACCAGAAATTTTAAAAGTTTTATATAATCCTATGATGCAACAATCAATTGACGCTTCTACTAGTATTTCTTATCAATTTGAGCCTGGTGACAGCCAATTATCCATTGCAAATAATTAAGGAAGGAGTGCGAAATAAGGGGAAGAGAAATAAATAAATGTCCAAGTTGCACAGGATTTTTTGTTCGCTTTTGAGGCGAAAAAATAGGCGTATAGTCGAACTATACAGCTATTTTTGCAACAAAAAAGGTGGACAAAAAATTGCTATGCCCTTTGGATACAAGCAAGTTGGATGTTTATTTATTGCGTGTTACCTTATATTTTTTCTCTTAAAACCGCACGATAACCAATATCTGTACGGTTAAAAACACCTGACCAGCTTATTTGATCAACCAATTCATACGCTTTCTTCTGAGCATCGGTTACATTGTCACCTAACGCACAAGCACAAAGCACACGTCCACCATTAGTCAGCACTTCATTATCAGTAGACAACTTAGTGCCTGCATGAAATATTTTGGTATCAACTAAATCAGACTCCAAACCAGAAATAACATGCTCTTTCTCGTAGGACTCAGGATAACCACCTGCTGCTAATACAACACCCAAAGCAGACTTTTCTGACCATTTAGCCTCAATAGTATCCAGTTTTTGCTCTAAAGCGGCAAAACACAAATCAACCAAATCAGATTCTAAACGCATCATGATGGGTTGTGTTTCTGGATCGCCAAAACGGCAATTGTATTCAAGCACTTTGGGTGATCCATCGGTAGCAATCATCAAGCCAGCATATAAAAAACCAGTATATGGCATTGATTCCTGATTGAGTCCATCAACGGTGGGTCTAATCACTTCATCAATGACTCGTTGATAGATTGCGGGAGTAACGACAGGTGCAGGAGAATAAGCGCCCATTCCACCTGTATTTGGACCTGTATCACCATTATCTCTGGCTTTATGGTCTTGAGATGTTGCCATCGGCAAAATATTTTTGCCGTCAATCATTGCAATAAAACTGGCTTCTTCACCTGTTAAAAATTCTTCAATGACAATTTTATGCCCTGCATCACCAAAAGAATTGTTTTTTAACATATCTCGTACCGCATCGACAGCTTGCTCTCTCGACTGAGCAATGATGACACCTTTACCTGCCGCTAATCCGTCGGCTTTAATAACAATGGGAAATTGTTGGGTATCAAGATAACTTTCGGCTGACGGAATATCGGTAAAAGTACCATAAGATGAGGTTGGGATACGATGTCGAGCCAAAAAATCTTTGGTAAAAGATTTAGAACCTTCCAGTTGGGATGCTTTTTTACTGGGGCCAAAACAATTAAGTCCCTCAGCCTGAAATGCGTCAACAATACCATTAACCAAGGGAACTTCTGGCCCAATAATGGTTAACGCAATTTGCTGTTGCTGAGCAAACTCAATAAGACCTTGAGTATCGCTGACTGAAAGATCAATATTTTCAATATTATCTTCCAGCTGAGTTCCCGCATTACCAGGAGCGACATAAACCGTTTCAACACGTTCTGACTGACTACATTTCCATGCCAGTGCGTGTTCTCGACCACCATTTCCAACAATTAGTATATTCATAAACCCACTTATCAATGTTTAAAATGTCGTATTCCTGTAAAAACCATTGCAATTCCATGTTCGTTAGCGGCATCAATGACTTCTTGATCACGAATAGAACCACCTGGTTGAATAATGGTTTTAATTCCAGCCTCACTTGCCGCATCGATACTGTCTCTGAAAGGAAAAAAAGCATCGGATGCCATAACAGACCCTTCAACCACCAGGTTTTCATCAGCGGCTTTGATAGCAGCAATTTTTGCAGAATAAACCCGACTCATTTGACCCGCACCAATACCAATGGTCTGTTCATTTTTACAATAAACAATGGCATTTGACTTAACAAACTTAACCACTTTCCAAGCGAACAATAAATCATTCACTTCATCATCAGTTGGCTGACGTTTTGAGACAATATTCAAGTCACTTTTATGTACCCGTCCATTATCTCTATCTTGTACCAATAAGCCCCCTGTCACTCGTTTATAGTCAAAACCTTGAGAGTCTGTGGACTGAATTTCTCCACAAACCAAAACCCTGACATTTTTCTTAGCAGCCAAAATAGGTTTGGCATCTTCTGCCACATCAGGTGCAATAATAACTTCGACAAACTGACGATCAACAATAGCCTTTGCAGTGCTTGCGTCCAACGATTGATTAAAAGCAATAATACCACCAAAGGCTGAAGTTGGATCAGTTGCATAAGCACGATCATAAGCATCTAGTAAAGATGAGCCAGTGGCAACACCACATGGATTGGCATGTTTCACAATAACGCAAGCCGTCTGTACGCCAAATGATTTAACACATTCCAATGCAGCATCGGTATCAGCAATATTATTATAAGATAATTCTTTACCTTGAATTTGTTCTGATGTTGCAACACAACCATCAGAGTGATGCTTATCAATATAAAAAGCACCTTTTTGATGAGGATTTTCACCATATCGCATGGTTTGTTTGAGATGAAACTGAGCATTGAATGTATTAGAAAAATGGTTATTTTCATCACCATTGTTTTGTTGCCCAAGATAATTGGCAATCGCACCATCGTATTTTGCAGTATGCTCAAATGTTTTCATCGCCAATTGAAAACGTTTATCACTGCTGAGCTGACTATTATTTTCAACCATTTCTGCCATAATTTCAGCATAATCCTGCGCATCAACCACAACAGCCACTCGATTGTAGTTTTTTGAAGCTGCTCGAAGCATGGTTGGTCCACCAATATCAATATTTTCAATCGCCTCTGCTAACTGACAATCGGGTTTGCTAACGGTCTCAGAAAATGGATACAGATTAACAACGACCATATCAATTGGTTTAATATCGTGTTGTTGCATGACTTCATCATCAATATTTTTACGACCCAATAAGCCCCCATGTATTTTGGGGTGTAGGGTTTTTAAACGACCATCCATCATCTCGGGAAAACCAGTATAATCAGAGACTTCGCTCACATGAATGTCATTATCCAACAAGAGTTTTGCAGTACCACCTGTTGAGATTATTTCGACACCACAACTGGCAAGAAATTGTGCAAATTCTACCAGGCCAGATTTATCAGAAACACTGATTAGGGCACGTTTAATTTTAATCATATATTTTTACTCTAAATAATAAAGTTTGGGAACCAGATACAACTGAGGAATATCCTGTAGCCTAGGAGGCTGTCCGAGAACTCAGATTTTCGTCAAATCAAGGCATAAAATTGTCGAAAAAGCGCAGTTTACTGGTGTAAATGAGCATTTTGAAACCATTTTTAACGCAGAGTTGGCGGAAAGATGAGTTTTCGGACAGCCTCCTAGGAGGCTGTCTGATTTAACAAAAAACTGAATTTCAGACTAAGGGGGTAGCATGAAATAACTTTCCATTCCTGCTTCTATTTTTATGTCATTTTTAGATGACCTTCAATCAGATCATTTAAATCTAACACAAACCTAAAACCCAAAATAGGACGTTATTTCGTGCTTACCCCTAACCCCTGTGATACAAGAAAAAGCCGATTATTTATCTAAATTATAACTGGCTAATTTTTTGCGTAAGGTACTTCGACTGATACCGAGCATTTTTGAGGCTTGACTTTGATTGCCATTGGTTTGCTCCAGCATAAACTGGAAAAGTGGTTTTTCAATTTCAGAAATTACCATACTGTATAAATCATCTGGCATGTGGCCATCTAAATGAGTAAAGTATTTTTCAAGCGCTTCAAAAACACATTTTCCAAGCGGTTGTTTTTGGTAATTGCTTTGAGTAACGACAAAAGGTGCAGTCGTTTCTTGTTGAGACTGAAGATTTTCTTCCATTAATAATTAGTTCCTGAGTGAATTAATATCGCAGGGGAAGTCATAGGAACAGTAATTTAAGTAGGTAACAGAATTATGACCACCTAACTTAATAAGAAATAGTAAACTTTACAATTTTTTATACTGAAACGACTAAACTATTCAATATTATTAAAAAAATACTGTGTTGCGTTAATTTGTTCTTCTTTCGTTTTTGCATGGTTGATAAATTTCCGAAAATTCGCGCCACTTGGCGCACCTTTTGAATACCATGCTAAATGTTTCCTTGCAATACGAACACCTGTTTCTTCACCATAGAACTGATAAAGACAATCCAGATGTTGAAGTAGAATGTTTTTGATTTCTATCGGAGTCGCAACGGGCAAGTAGTTTCCAGTTTCAAGATAATACTGAATCTCCCGAAATATCCACGGTTTCCCCTGCGCAGCTCTGCCGATCATAATACCATCTGCTCCCGTGAAATCCAAAACTTTTTTGGCTTTTTCTGGAGTTCTGATATCACCATTGGCAATCACAGGAATTTGCACATTTTGCTTGACAGACCGTACCGTATCATACTCTGCATCACCCGTATATTTGCAGGCACGAGTTCGGCCATGAACAGCCAATGACTGAATACCCGAATTTTCTGCTATTTTTGCTATGTTAACGGCATTTTTTGATTTTTTATCCCAGCCCGTTCGAATTTTCAAAGTCACGGGAACATTTGACGCTTTAACAATGGCTTCTAAAATCTTTACCACCAAAGCTTCATCTTTCATCAAAGCAGAGCCTGCCAAAGTATTACAAACTTTTTTAGCAGGACATCCCATATTAATATCAATGATCTGAGCACCGTTATCTATATTATAGACAGCTGCCTCAGCCATTAACTTAGGGTCTGCTCCCATAATTTGCACAATTTTAGGTTCAGTTTCCCCGTCATGATTGGCTCTTCTTTTGGTTTTTTCACTACCCCATAAGATAGAATTGGAGGACACCATTTCAGAAACAGCCATTCCAGCCCCATGCTGTTTGCAAAGTTCTCTAAATGGACGATCGGTCACACCAGCCATAGGAGCAAGCACTAGATTATTTTTAAGTTTATACGGTCCAATTTGCAACATTATTAATCACTGAGGTTAAGTGGGACAAATTCTAATCTAAACGAATGACTAATTTCAACAAAATTCATCATATAAATATTTAATACCCAGATTCGTTTTTCGGATAGTTAAATTTTGCTACCATATTAGAGAATTACATCCATTCAATGAGAAAAATGTGAATAATGATAACTTCCTCTACCAAATTAACGTCACCCGTGCCTGTAACCTACGCTGCAATCATTGTTATATTCACAATGATATTAAGGACAGCTCTGGACAAATTGAAATAAACCAACTCATTTCATTAGCAGACCAAATCAGTGAACATTTACAAAACTCAAACCGAAGTCACGCAGAAATTCACATCATCGGTGGCGAACCGACTACATTAGGACTAGCCTATTTTGCAGAAGCAATCCCAGAATTCAGGGCTAAACTCAAAGCAAGCAACATTCATTTTGAAATTATTCTTGTCAGTAATCTATTGTCAGAAGACAGTTTGAATATTGCCCAGTTTTTTGACAAAGTCTGTACATCTTATGAACCTGAAACTCGCTTCAACAAAGCCAAATTATTAGAACGCTGGGAAATCCATGTTGGTGATTTATTAAACAATGAATTATCACTCGGAGTAACTTCCGCCATGACCCTTCCCGTCATTAATTATGGTGCAAACCAATTATTAGACTATTTATACCAATTGGGGTTAAAACAAATTCATTTGGGCTTTTTTATTCCCGAAGGAGATGGTTTGGTTAATATCGACACTGTTTTCCCACAGTTTTCACAAACATCCAATTTTTTAATTGAAGCCGCGCAATGGTATTTTGAAAAACGCGATAATGACCCAGATTTATGGCTCAACCCGATAGAAAGCCTACTGTACTCCATCCATCATGAAATACCTGCCAATGACATTGTTTGCCCCGTTCATTCTGGCTCCATTGATATTCATTGGGACGGTAATACTGAAACATGTCTTGAGGCTGGCGGCGCCACAAATCCTCAGTGGCTTGGCAATGTCTTTGAGGAATCGATCAAGCAAGTTAGTAGCAGTAAAAAATTTAAAAAAAGAACACTCAATATCTGCCGCCCAAAATCTATTTGCCTGCAATGTGATGCCTATCAACTTTGCAAAGCAGGTTGCTCCGTGTTGTTCAAATATTGGCAACCATCAGATGATGAGTGCCCTGGGTTTAAGGGCTTTATTAATTATATAAAAAACCAATATGATAATGGCATAAGACCCAAACTCAGTTGAGTACATAAAAACCCATACTTTATAATAGCCACTATACTTAAAATTAAACCCTATAAAAATGACACCATCACTCAGCTTACTTAGTTTTCAAATTTTATGGATGAGTCTGCCACTTATTATCAGTGGAATTCTGCATATGTTTGTCGTCAAATTTAACTGGCTACCTCTATTTAATTATCCAATAGACTCCAACATTCAACTTAATCACCAACCATTATTTGGAAAAAACAAAACATGGAGAGGTGTATTGATAATGGTATTGACATGCAGTGTTTTAGGTAGCCTACAAGGAATGTTGTTTGGAGAATGGGCACACATCAATGAGCTGGAGTGCCTAGATTATTTAATGATCTCAATAAATTTAAATTTTAGCAGTTTCACGGTCGGTTATCTATTGGTAAATCTAACACTTGGCACTGGATATATACTAGGAGAATTACCCAATTCACTCATTAAAAGACAACTAAAAATTGCCCCTGGACAACATGGAAAGAAAACCATTGGCAAACTCTTTTTAGTCATTGACCACCTTGACAGCGTCATTTTTTCATTAGTCTTACTGGTCATTTTATTTAATATCAGCTGGGCACTATTTTTTATGGGCACTATTGTATTAGGCATTACCCATTACGTTATTGTCTTAATGTTGTATTCATTTAATATTAAAAAAAGCCTATAGAAACAATTAAGGATGAACATGAAACAAGCGGATACGCAACAAATTTATTCATTGCGTGTCGCCTTGTTCAGAATCCCGCTCATCCCTTCTTACACAATCCAATGCCGATGCAATAATTCCTGTAGGCACGGCAACAATTCCAAGCCCCAACATTAATATTAAAAAAGTAAATGCTCGTCCACCCATCGTTATGGGATAAACATCTCCATAACCAACCGTCGTTAATGTCGAAACAGCCCACCACAAACAGTCAAATATTGACTTATAACGCTCTGGTTGCACCGCATGTTCAAAATAATAAATCCCAACTGCTGACAAATATAAAAGCATCAGAGTCACCACCGTAAAGATAATTAATTCCTCTTTTGCAATCATAACAGCATTCACTATTCTGGATATTGCAGCATTGTAACGAGTCAGCTTAAATATTCTAAACAACCTTAACAATCTCAATATTCTTAGAGTTTGAAGACTGACACTGGCTGTAAAATAAAAGGGCAATATGGCAAGCAAATCAATAATTCCATAAAAACTGAATATATATTTAGGTTTATTTTCTGCCACCAAAATCCTCAATGCATATTCAAATGAAAAAATGACAACAATGACAAACTCAATTGATTCTAAAAAATTATAAAATCCCCGAGATAAATCAGGTAATGTTTCAATAGAAAAGGCAATCAGTGAAATGACGATTAATGACTGAATAATAACATCAAATAAACGACCCTCTCTGGTATCACTTGTTAAAATTATTTCTCTTAATTTATCCATATTTTTCTACCAATAACTCTCATCAAATTATTTTATAATAAGTTTCACATTTAGAATATTTCACCACGTTGTAACAAAAATTTTCTCACATATATTTATATAGTTTGATATGGGTACTTAAGGAAGATAAAATTTAAGAGAATACAAAAATAAAGTCTATAATAGTTAGAATGAGCATGAAAAACATAATTTCATTGATAACATTATGACCCAAAACCTTGATCCCAACTTCTATACGTTGCAATATCACATTGAATTAATATTCAATGGTCTCATTGCATTACTTGCCTTAATTGCCATCAATTTCCAAGAACATTTAACCTTCATTTCATATGGTTATTTATTCCTTGCAAGCATTATAGAAGTCATATTTGGCTTCCCATTCTCAGTAATCAATATCCTAACTAGATTACTTAAATCCCTGGGACTAGATAAAATAAAAATTGATAAAAAAGTGCCGCCTAAAGTGGTTCTGTTAATTAATTCTTGCATGATGGGAACGTTAAGTTTCTGCGGACTAGTTTTATACAGTTATAATATTGATTACTACTGGATTCCAGCTTCACTCATTGCCATTTTCTCTCTATTAGCAGGAACAACTGGAATTTGCCCCGTTGCGGTAACTTATCATCTGGTACGACAACGTAAAATCAACACCAAAGAATGCATTCCTGAAGACTAAAAAACAATCCATAAAATCAGTCATTTTTATGTCGCTATGAAATTTTTCGCAAATTTTTTACTGAATTAAGCATCCAGTCATATGCAATAAAATCAAGTTCGTAATCTTCTAATATTTTTTGTCGCAACAAAGGGTCGCCCGTTATTCTTTGTAAAACAAAATTAATAACCGATTCAGTGCCTGTAGTAAAATCAACTTCATACCAGTCAAATATTTGTGATATGTACAATGTTTCTTCTTTCACATCAATTCTATTTTTATAAGGATCCAAGATAAAATCACGAGTCGCCTCTTCTAACTGCCTATCCAGTAGAGTTGCAATATAGGGCGCTGTTTTGAGCTTAGGGCAACCAACGGACACACAGTTAAGGACAAAGTGAATTCGGGGTTCATTAAAATTTTGTCTGATGGCAATATGTTCAAGGTCATCCAGTGTTTTATATTTTCCAAGTAAATTGAATATTTTAATTTCCCAAGTTGACTTTAGTATTCCACCAATTTCTTTGACCGAGTCAATTGCTTCGCCATCATCATTAATATAATGCTTTGCAACCAATAAAATTGAAAAGGCATTATAGGCATTAATTAAATAAGATAATTGTTGATTTCGTGTCCAACGTTCAAATTGTTGACTCGTCACAGCCTGTAATAAACGAGTATATTTTATCAATATTTCATGATTTTTATGTAACTTTGCATAATTAATTCCCGTACTGTTAAAAACAGTTTCGGTAGATTGTTGCAACACTTGCTCCCAAAGACGATGATGATGATCAAAATCAATAGAGGGTGTTATCTTAGTATTCATCAACTGATTGTCTAATTCAGTTTCAGTCATTGTGGACGTATTCATCAAATATATAAATGCAACTATAAAAACAATCTGAGTAATGGCAAATATATATTTTGAATAATTGATGATTTTAGATTTATAAGGCATGGGTATTTAACTTAAGCATCGGAATAATAAAGTTTTAAAAAAATAGAGATTTTTATTTCTACCGTAAAGGTCATGATGATTTTGAATTTTTTTCTTCATTGTCTTAGAACCTTATATTTTGATTTGATAATTGAAACCATCCTTCCAGTCAGAATTATCCTGTATTTAATAATGGTACTGATGATTTTATAACCTGCCATCAATGTTCCATGAACAGTCCCTGTTATTTTTGATACGCCTATACGCTGGCGATAACTCACATCAACTTCACAATAGCGTAACTGATGCACAATGGCTTTCAATTGCATTTCAATTGTCCAACCAAAATTGGTGTCACACATGTCTAATAATTTAAGTTTTTCAGTCTTAATGCCACGAAATGGCCCCAAATCATTAAAAGGTTTACCTCCAAATAACCAATGAGTTAGACGAGTCGCCAACCAATTACCAAATATAGCTTGAGGCAATAAAGCACCCTTCTCAGCTTGACCAGACAAGCGATTACCAATCACCAAATCAAAACCATTATCCAGTTTATCCAACAACAAATTCATTTCTTGTGGAAAATCAGAATAATCAGCATCAACAAAAATAATATTTTCTGGGTTAAATTTCAATGCATATTCAATGCCTGTCAAACAAGCTTGCCCATAACCTTTTTTAGTTTCAGAAATAACAGTTGCACCCTGCTGACGAGCAATGTTTGCTGTTTGATCAATAGATCCATTGTCAACCACAATAATTGCCAACAAACGTGCTTTTGGAAGATCATTGATGACCAGTGCAATCGACTGCTCTTCATTCATTGCAGGAATCACAACGACACAGTCTTTTAATTTGTGCTTATTTGAATTCATTCGTGGTTCATAAATATTAAATTGCTTGGCTAAGAGACAATACAATCACCTTACTTTTTCCCGTATTTCTACCTTTAAACACGTAAGATGCATTCAATGAGATTGAAAAATCACCCAATCCCGTAAAACTAGCCCCAACACCATAACGTGACACTTCTTCTTTTAAGGCATCAAATTCATTGGGTGAAAAACCAGGTTATTTAATGTCCGTACCACTCAAGCCTTTAACAACATTAACATCCGCATTAAAGCTCCAGCTAGGCGAATAAAAATTAATCAGTCCTACATTATAAAAGACATCATCAGGCACTCTGCCTGAACGCTGACGCAAACCCAATTCACCATAAAAAGCTATTTTTCCATCATGACTCATTTTCCCTAAAATAGTTGAACCTTCCCAGCCTGATTCTCCATCACCAGGTGAATGCGGATTACCTTTAGAAGATGATTCATAATTACCTGCGACAATAACACCCAAACGAAAAGTCACCGTGGGTAAATTATCTTCAATGGTTTCATCAATCCAGCGCCAGCGAACTGCAAGATTGGAATCATAAAGCCCTTTGAAGTCACCTCGTGTTGCACTGTCAAAAGTTGAACGTGTATAACCTGTTTGAAAATCAACAGAATAATCCTCAATAAAAGCATATTCAGCTGCGACCATTAAAGTTTGTTGTTCAATATAAACCCCTGGAGCAAAACTCGTTTTATTGGTTCCTTCCCATAGATCATTAAACTTTTCATGAACCAATGATACTGAAATAAACCCATTGCCTTCCTCTGATATCCAAGGAAAATTTGCCTGGGCAGATAATGGTAAAATAAACAGTATTACGCTTACAATTAATTTATTCATGGCATGTCTCCTTATTTTATTCTATAACGTTTTTTCATATAACTGACAATACTATTGAACTGTTGCTCAGAGACTTTACCTTTAAAAACGTCATGTCCTCCTGCTTGACGTAAGTTCTTAGCCAAATTATTCCCCATTTTTTTAAGTTGACTTCGTTTTAACTTCAACGTGCCTTTATGACAATGTTTACAAGCAAGTTCTGCATTACCATTTAAACCTTTTTTAAAAATTTTCTTACCTTCGATATAACTACTGGCCAAAGAGGTACGATTAAGCGTTACAGGGTGAACTTCCGGTAAGCGTGCATGACAGCAAAATTATTCACATTTTTTCATAATTTATCCCGAAATTACCTCATGTTTAATCAAAACCATTTGCTTTTCATCTGAAATCGCAGTAAAAAATGATCTT
>Ga0233443_1002799_pt1 | contig 12863 bp, 11 predicted proteins | sample SI_123_September_2_FD_182784 | JGI IMG/M metagenome (GOLD analysis project Ga0233443, IMG submission 182784) | Seawater microbial communities from Saanich Inlet, British Columbia, Canada - SI_123_September2016_200_MG | ecosystem: Environmental > Aquatic > Marine > Inlet | place: Canada: British... | reverse complement strand
TGGGCTTCCTGTTCGTGATAGCGCGCGTTCAGAACACTGTGTTTGATCTTGTTGGCTTTCAACAAGTCAGCAAGATGCTCTGATTTTTCGATGGACACCGTACCGACAAGTACCGGCTGGCCTCTTTTCTGTGCGTCGCGGATCAGTTCGATAATGGAATCATATTTTTCGGAAGCCGTGCGATACACTTCGTCATCAGCATCGATGCGTTGTGGCGGCACATTGGTTGGAATGTTGACGACTTCCAGTTTGTAGATGTCGCCAAATTCCTCGGCTTCGGTCATGGCCGTTCCGGTCATGCCAGCCAGCTTCTCGTAAAGCCGGAAATAGTTCTGGAAAGTGATTGAAGCCAGGGTCTGGTTTTCGTTCTGGATGTGCGCCTTTTCCTTGGCTTCCAGTGCCTGATGCAGGCCTTCTGAATAGCGTCGGCCTTCCATCATACGACCCGTGAACTCGTCAATGATGATGACTTTATCGTCCTGAACGATGTAGTCAGCGTCACGGACAAAAAGCTTGTGGGCTCTCAGCGCTTGATTTACGTGGTGGACGATGGTGACGTTGTTTATGTCGTACAGGCTTCCTTCGGAAATCGTGCCGTTGTCGACCAGCAATTGCTCGACATGCTCGACACCCAGTTCGGTCAGGCTGGCCGTGCGGGATTTTTCGTCAACTTCGTAATCAAGTTCTACAAGTTCAGGGATAATGACATCGATTTTCAGATACATTTCCGAACTGTCTTCAGCCGGACCTGAAATGATTAACGGTGTCCGGGCTTCATCGATCAGGATGCTGTCAACTTCATCGACGATGGCATAGAAAAAGTCGCGCTGAACCATCGTGTCCAATGAGAACTTCATGTTGTCGCGCAGGTAGTCAAAGCCAAATTCATTGTTGGTGCCGTAGGTTACGTCGCAGCCATATGCCACACGACGTTCCTCGTCATCCAGTCCATGTACGACGCAGCCGACGGTGATGCCCAGGGCCTGATAGATCTGCCCCATCCAGTTGGCATCGCGTTGCGCCAGATAATCGTTCACCGTAACAACGTGCACACCTTTGCTCGCCAAAGCATTCAGATATACCGCCAGGGTGGATACGAGAGTCTTGCCTTCACCTGTCGTCATCTCGGCGATGCGACCTTGATGCAAGACCATGCCGCCCATCAGCTGTACATCGTAATGGCGCTGACCAAGCGTACGCTTTGCGGCCTCGCGCACAGTTGCAAAAGCGTCAACCAGAATATCGTCAAGGGTTTCGCCATTAGCCAGGCGCGCACGCAATTCATCGGTGCGACCGCGCAGCTCATAATCCTTCAGTTCTTCAAGTGAAGACTCGAGGGCGTTAATGGCCTCTACCTTGCCGCCAAGCTCCTTGACGACGCGTTCGTTAGCCGTACCAAACAGCTTTCTGGCGATGGCGCCAAACATGTACAATCCTCAATCATAGAGAAAATATATTTCTGTCGAAACAGAACAAGATTGAGACATAAGCGGCGTCAGGGGCCATGTCAACGACCTGGGGGCAAACAACAGTGCATTATCGGCCCAAAAGCGTTGGTTTTACTGGATTGGCAGGGGCTTCTCTTGCCGAACACAAAGGCTTGTGCAACAGTCCAAATTCACTAAATAGCAGCTTTGGACAGTTCTGGAATGAGTAAAAACCTGCCAGCAATATCACCTCTGGCACCCGCCAGGTTTCCGCGGATGCCGGAAATTCCCGGTGTGCGGTTCAGCGCTCTGGCGGCTGGGCTGAAATACACCGGCCGCAAAGACCTGTTTTTGGCCGAAATGGCAAAGGGAACGCAGGTTGCGGGTGTCTTCACGACCTCCAAAACGGCCTCGGAACCAGTTACATGGTGTCGGGATGCCCTGAAAGACGGCAAGGGCAGGGCGCTGGTGGTGAACGCCGGAAATGCCAATGCCTTTACCGGTGCTGCAGGATTTAAAACGGTCGATATAACGGCCAAAGCGACCGCGAAAGCGGTTGGCTGTCGAAAATCGGACGTATTTGTGGCCTCAACCGGGGTCATTGGCGAGACATTTGATGGCCATTTGATCGCAAATCTGGTCAATAAAATGGCAAAAACGCTGAAACCCGGAAACTGGAAAGCGGCGGCAGAAGCCATCCGGACGACAGATACGTTTTCAAAAGCGGCGACTGCGACAGCCTTGATTGGCGGTAAAACCGTGACAATCGGCGGCATTGCCAAAGGCTCAGGCATGATCGCGCCGGATATGGCGACAATGCTGTCCTTTGTGTTTACAGACGCCAAAATCCCGTCGAATGTTTTGCAAAAACTGTTGGCGGCTTCCAACAAAAAGAGCTTCAACTCGATTACTGTTGATTCTGATACTTCGACCTCGGATACATGTTTGTTATTCGCCACGGGTCAGGCCAGAAATTCGACGATCAACTCTGCCGCTGACCCAGCGTTAAAGGAATTCAAGGCAGCCCTGGATCAGGTCATGCAATCGCTGGCCCACCAGATCGTGCGGGATGGTGAAGGTGCGACCAAATTTGTCGCAGTCACAGTGGAAGGTGCTGAAAATAACAAGGCTGCGCGTCGAATTGCGCTGTCCGTTGCCAACTCGCCGTTGGTAAAGACCGCGATCGCCGGGGAAGACGCAAATTGGGGACGCGTTGTGATGGCTGTTGGCAAAGCAGGAGAACGGGCTGACCGGGATAAAATGCGCATCCAGTTCGGTGATTATGTCATCGCCAATGACGGTGGCGCTGTACCCGGTTATGACGAAGACCCCGTTGCGGAATATATGAAAGGCGACGAAATCCAGATTACGACGCATGTGGGTGTTGGGCGAGGCAAAGCCACGGTCTGGACCTGTGACCTTACACACGGATATATAACGATCAATGCCGATTATCGAAGCTGATCAAATGCAAGACGGATGCTGGGGTGCCGGTGAGGTCGACCTTGCAGCCCGCACGGCCCGTGGTGCCTTGCCGCAAATTCTTGTTGTGGCAGCGGCTTTGGTCGATGTCGACAATCGAATATTGCTGGCCCAGCGCCCGGCAGGAAAATCCATGGCGGGCCTGTGGGAGTTTCCCGGCGGCAAGGTGGATGCGGGCGAAACCCCGGAAGCCGCCTTGATCCGTGAACTTCAGGAAGAACTTGGCATCGACACCCGGGAGAGCTGCCTCGCGCCCTTCACATTTGCGTCTCATTCCTATGATGATTTCCATCTTTTGATGCCGGTCTACATCATTCGAACCTGGCTTGGCACGCCGGCGTCGAAAGAAGGTCAGGCCCTGAAATGGGTGGCACCTTTGAAGCTGAAAGATTATCCCATGCCACCCGCAGATGTTCCGTTGATCGCCATGCTGCGGGATTACTTGTAGAGCCGTGAGGGACGAATGAAAATTGATTTCTGGTATGAATTCGCCAGTACATATTCCTATCTTTCCGCTATGCGAATAGAAGATGCTGCAAGGGCAAAAGGCGTAACGGTTCAGTGGAAACCATTTCTGCTGGGTCCAATTTTCAACAGCCAGGGCTGGAACGATTCACCCTTTAATATTTATCCGGCCAAGGGTGCGTATATGTGGCGGGATATGGAACGCCAGTGCGCCGCTTATGGCCTTGCGTTCTCAAAACCTGACATCTTTCCCGTCCACAGCGTCACGGCTGCCCGCCTGGCCTGGCTGGGATCGCAGGCAGACTGGTGCCCGGCATTTTCCTGCAAAGTCTATCATGCACAGTTTGCAGCAGGTCTGGATATCTCCGACGAAGGCGTGCTGGGTAATATACTGAACGATCTGAACCTTCCGGCAGATGATCTTCTGGCGCAAACGCAGGCTCCGGAAACCAAATCAGGCTTGCGTGAACAAACCGAAGCGGCCGCGGCGAACAGTATATTCGGGGCACCAAGTTTTCTCGTCGGCACTGAACTATTCTGGGGTGATGACCGGCTGGACGCAGCATTGGAATTCGCGCGGACTGCGTAGCTTGTCTCTGGAGGCAATCGCCTTTTCGACGACATGTGGACAAGGATAACGGGAGACCTATATCGATATCGGAGGTTGCCCATGCGATATGCAAAAGATGCTTTGAAAATGATTTCCGACCTGAGACAGGAATCTCCTGCCATGAGCCGCTGGGGACCTGCGCTCAATTTTCCACAAATCCTGGGCGGCATTGTTTTTTATGACCGGCCATTGGCCGTAGTGGTTGCAGTCCTATGCATCATCACGGTGATGATTGCCGGACAAATTCACCGCAAGGAACGTTTCAGTCGCCTGACCAGTCTTTGTCATGTGCTGTGGCTGCCGTTGGCACCCTTCATGGTCGCGGCCCTGTTGTCGACCGATCTGACCTCTTGGTACGGGATCTGGCTTGTTTATGTTTCCGCCACGATGACTATCAGCCTTGTCCTGGATGTCCGGAATGTCAGCAAATACATTTTTGCTGAAGACCGCAGCATGCTCTGAGGAGAAGTCAGCTTTTGACTTGAGCCTCAGCCGATGGCAGACGACGAGGCAGGGTTGCTACGGCGATCAGGATGATAACGGCAGCACCGGTAAGAATATGGAACAGCGTGTCAAAGCCCCAGTTCTGATAAACAAAAGCGATCAATGGCAAGGTTACGGCCAGGACGGTGAAACTGACGACGTAGCGAATGCCATAGATTTTGGCCCGGTGCGCCCCACTGGCGGTTTTGCCAATCATATAATCGTTGATCGGGATTTGCCCGAACGCCCCTAACATAAACCCCAGGGCGACGGCCAACGCCGGGCCATTTGTCAATCCTGGCATGGCGTAAAAGAACACGATCTGGATGACTGCAACGACCATGAAAACCCGTCGGGGGCCGAACCTGTCCAGCATGCTGCCGACAACAAGCTGGGCAATGGAGGCGACAGCAAAAACGATAAAGGCCAGTGATCCGATCACCGTGGCTACATCTTCCTGACCATTATCGGCCGCGCCTTCGATCCACGCGGACAGGTCAACGGCAAGGCCCTGCAGGCGCTCGTCAAATATTTTCGGCAAGGCAAATGTTGTGGCCTGAAAGATCACCGATGATACCGCTGTAGTCAGAAACACAATCGCAGACACCCGGATCAGCAAACTGCGATGCGAAGCAGAGACACTGGCCTGGTCTGTACCTTTGCCAGGTAACACTTCTTTCCGCTCAAGGTGAATGTTTTGCCAGCGCAAGGCCATGTAAACCAAACCGACACCTATGGAAAACAGTCCCGGTACGATGTACGCCATGCGCCAGCCTGCGTTGTCGATCATATATCCGGTGATCAGCGCGGCACTGGCAACACCCAGATTGCCCCAGACACCGTTCGCAGCGATGCGCATGCCGGTGTTCTTCCATTTCATACTGACGATGGCCAGGCCGACGGGGTGGTAGATCGCTGCAAACATGCCGATCACGAACAAACCTGCGCCGATCTGCAAGGGTGTCTCTGCGAAACCGGTAACAATGGCTGCGGTCCCAATGCCAAAAAAGAACACGCACATCATACCATCGCGGCTCCACCGGTCGGCCAACCAGCCGGCAGGATAAGAAAAGACACCAAAGGCAAAGAATCCTGGCGTTGCATAAGCCAGCAACTCTGCATAGGAAACGCCCCACTCCCGGTACAGCACCAATGCGGCAACAGTTGCAAAAACCAGTGTGAACATGTGATCCAGAAAATGACCAATATTCAGCAACAAAAAATAGGATCGATCCCGGTCCATTGGCGTAGCATCCCCCTCGACTGAAGCGCGCAGAGCACAAAGCCTTCCTGGTCAAATTACACCCGGATCGAAGGTGACGCCATGCCCAAGATGGCAAAGTGGAGTGGCGAATAGACTCTGGCTTGCCTATATAGGATGGATTGAAAACTCCAGGGGAAGAAAACCAAATGAGCTTGAAGGGAAAAGTTGCGCTGGTTACAGGCGCAAGTCGGGGGATCGGGGCTGCAACGGCGACAGAACTGGCCAATCAAGGAGCATCTGTTGTACTGGTTGCCAGGACGACGTCGGAGATCGAAACAAATGCCGCGAGGATCAACGAAGCAGGTGGCAAGGCAGCAGCTGTTGCCTGTGATGTCAGCAAATATGTAGATGTCGAAGGCGCAGTCGCACTTTGTCAGAAGCTGTTTGGCGGGTTGGATATCCTGGTGAACAATGCAGGTGTCATTGAACCCGTTGCCCGCTTGGCAGATTCCGATCCCGAACTTTGGGGACAGGCCGCAGACATCAATTACAAAGGCGTGTATTACGGTCTGAGGGCAGCCATACCTGTCATGCAGGCTGCAGGTGGTGGCACGATCATCAATATCAGTTCAGGTGCCGCAACGGGGGCTCTTGAAGGATGGAGCCACTATTGTTCGAGCAAAGCGGCTGTACTGTCGCTGACCAAATGTGCAGATAAAGAATACCGCGATGAAGGCATTCGCGTGATGGGCCTCAGTCCCGGCACCGTTGCCACGGAAATGCAAATTCTGATCAAGGCTTCAGGCGTTAATCCGGTCAGCCAGTTGGACCCCTCCGTCCATATTCCTCCAACCTGGCCCGCACGTGCTATTGCCTGGCTTTGCGAGAACGAAGACGCTGCATGGCTTGGTACAGATGTTTCGCTCAAGGATGAAGACGTGCTAAAAAGGATTGGCCTGTCCAGGTAACGTCGTCACCCCATAAGAATATGACAAAATACCTTCCCCCCATTCGGTGCCGCCGCACCGTCGTTTCATGACTGGAAATTCCATGCCTGCCAATACGGACATTCTGTTCGAGCCTTTGACTGTCAAAGGTGTCACCCTTCCCAATCGCATAGTCATGGCCCCCATGACCCGACGCAAAAGTCCCGGCAATGTACCCGGGGCCGATGTTGCCGCCTATTATCGCCGGCGTGCGGAAGGCGGTGTGGGCTTGATCATCACGGAAGGCACTTTCATTCGCCACAAAGGGGCGAACGGCTATGACGGCGTGCCGGATATCTATAATGAAGCCGCCCTGGCGGGCTGGAAACATGTCGTGGATGAAGTCCATGCGGCAGGCGGCATGATCATTCCGCAAATCTGGCATGTCGGGGCTCACCGAGAAAAAGGTGTGGAGCCAGATCGGGATGTGCCGGGTTATGGGCCCTCTGCCATCGCCACAGGTGATCGCGAAGTCCCGGTCGAAATGACAAATGAAGATGTGAAACAATGCGTTGCAGATTTTGCCGAAGCCGCGGTAAATGCCCAAAAAGTTGGTTTTGATGGTGTCGAAGTGCACGGTGCACACGGCTATCTGGTGGATCAGTTTTTCTGGGAAAGATCGAACCAGCGTGAAGACGAATATGGCGGCAGTTTTGAAAACCGCAATCGTTTTGGCAAGGAAATCGTTGAAGCCATTCGCGCCGCCTGCGGTCCGGATTTCATGATTGTCTTTCGTTTTTCGCAGTGGAAGATTGACGATTACAAAACCAGGCTTGCGAACACACCAGAGGAACTGGAACTTTTTCTGAAGACATTGTCGGATGCAGGTGTTGATGTCTTCCATTGTTCAACGCGCCGTTTCTGGGAACCTGAATTTGAAGGATCCGATCTTAATCTGGCGGGTTGGGCCAAAAAACTTTGCGGCAAACCTGTGATTACGGTTGGCAGTATCGGTCTTGAAAACCCGGATTGGGCCGGGGCCAAATCGACAGATGTGGACGAACTGGTCAAACGAATGTCGGATGGAGAATTTGATCTGGCCGCCGTTGGACGCCAGCTTTTGTCGGAACCTGACTGGCCGAAAATGATTCAGCAAGGGCGTTATGACGATATTACCCCCTATACCAAGGAAGCCCTCAGCGGGTTAGAGTAAACGCTGGACAAGTTGCCAACCGGGAGTGGGCTGATTGCTTGATATTTTTGCAGGCGGCGTTTTGCCAATATTTGCGATCGGCGCAATTGGCTGGATTTTTGGTCGCCTGGGAACCTTTGATGTGGCGACGGCCGGGGCCATCAACCGGTTTGCTTTTTATATTTGCATTCCGGCCCTGGGCTTCCGGCTGATCACCAACGCACCTCTGGAAGAATTTGATCCTCTTTTGCTGGCCGGATTTCTGGCGACGGAAATTGTCATGTATGGCAGCGGCTATGTAATTGGCCGCTTCATGTTCAAAACATCGCGGCGTGAGGCCATCTTGCTGGGCCTGGCATGCGCGCTGACGAACCATATTCTCTTTGTTTTGCCGATTGCCATCAACCTGTTTGGCGAAGTGGCTGCTGCGCCCATTGTTGCTATCATCACAATGGACTCGATTCTTCTGTTCAGCGCCACGTCGATGACCATGGATATCATCATCCACAAGGATAAATCAGTTTTCCATCTACTGGGGAAAATTGCCCGAAATCCACCGGTTGTTGCCATGGGCGGTGGCCTTCTTGTTGCCCTTGCCGGGTTTGATGTGCCGTCGAATATCGATTTATTCCTGAAATTCGCAGGAAATGCTGCTGCACCTTGTGCATTGTTTGCCCTTGGCGTCATTCTCAGCCAGAAACAGGAAGCTGGTCGCGCCATGCTGCCGGTTTCCCTCACGGTGCTCAAACTTGTCGTGCATCCCGTGCTGGCGTGGCTGATATTAATAACATTGTTCGGATTGCCTGAAACAATTTCCACTCCTGCCTTGATGGTCGCGGCTGCTCCCTGCGGTGCCATGGCTTTTGTCCTCGCGCTGAATTATCAGGTTCGCGTAGACGCCATTGCCCGTGCCATTCTTTATTCAAGCATAGGGTCACTGGCGACGATAACGTTGGCGGCTGCTTTATAGAGACTTATTAGCCCTGACTTTCAGAATTACCTGGGTTTTTAAGGGCATCGGCCAGAGAAACAGTTGCTGATCCTCGTCGTGCCGGTATGGGCTGGCTCGCGTCCGGTCGCCACGCCGTCAAATTAACGACTTCAAATGTTACGGGCACACGCCCGTCTTCGCCGCCGTGGCGTTCCATATACAATTCTGATGCCCGCATCAATGTATCCCGGCGCAATGGTTTGCGGGACCTGGCTTTCAGAACGCTGCTTTCGCCCATTCCCCTGAGGTCAGCAAACAGTTTCATGGGACTTTCATAACGCACCGTGATGATCTCACTGTCTGCAACAGGAAGCGCAAAGCCTGCCCGTTGTAGTAGATTCCCAAGATCCTTGACGTCTGCAAATGGAGAAACCCGCAAGGCAACACCGCCTGCTGTATCACTTTCCGCCAACATCAGAACTTCCTTAAGCTCGATCAGGGTCTGGCCACCGAACATCGCGGCCAGAAAAACACCATCCGGGCGCAAACATCGGTTGGCCTGGATCAAGGCACCCGGCAGATCATTGACGTTGTGAAGGGACAGGGCGCTGACAATCAAATCGAAACTCTCGTCGGCAAATGGCAGTGCTTCTTCGTCACTTGTAATTGTCGCCTGGTTGTTTCGATTCCGGGCGAGCAAAGCCATCTTATCCGAGAGATCACTTTGAATCAGAAATCGGGTATCGGCCCTCGCGGCAATAACTTCACCTGCCAGGCCTGAATGACAACCAAGGTTCAGGATATCCGCAAATGGCCGCTTGATGTCATCCAGTCTGTCCAGCAAACGGTCTGTGATTTCGGACAGTAAAAAGTCATGCGACGCAAAGTTGGTCGAAGCGCGATTGCGACGCTGACGAAGCAATGATCGATCAAAGGGGGCTTGCACGTTTAAATCCTGCTATTTGGCATATCCAGGTATATGGCATGCCTTGCCACGACAAACCAGCATGATTTGGCACTTGCGCGTTCAACCGGTGTTCGCCGTGTTTCAGTAACGACGGTGGAACGTCGTGTTTCGTTGAAGCCCGAAACACTCTAGATTTGATCCATGAAATTGATCGAGACAGCTATGGTAAAATCTGCCGGAAAAATCGCCCGTACATCGGCGACGGCTGTTCTGGATGTATTATTGCCGCCAAGGTGTCCTGCATGCGGCGGTTCAGTCGTCAGTACCGGTGCCTTGTGTGCCAAATGCTGGGCGGCGATTAATTTTATCGATGGTCCGGTTTGTCGAACATGTGGACTACCGTTTGACTATGACGAAGGGGTTGATGTGCAATGCGGTGTCTGTCTGCGGGAGCCGCCGGCCTATGTGGCAGGCCGTTCGGTCATGCATTATGGCGACGCTTGCCGCGATTTGATTCTGGGTTTCAAACACGGTGATCACACCGATGCCGCACCCATGTTTGGCGGCTGGCTTTATCGTGTCGGCAAACCTTTGTTGAAGCCGGAAATGCTGGTTGTTCCCGTACCTCTACATCGCTGGCGTTTGTTCTCAAGACGCTATAACCAATCTGCCTTGCTCGCACAGGCGCTGGTACAATATGACAAGCAATCGCCAGCGTGTTTTTCCCTCATCGGCAAGCCGGATTTGCTGGTCCGGCGGAAACGAACCCGAACACAAGGTGGTCTGAGCGCCCGCGCCCGGCGATTGAATGTCAGGGGCGCCTTTGCTGTCCGTCCGCGTTACCGCAATCAATTGCGGGGCAGGGATATCTTGCTGATCGATGATGTGATGACCACCGGAGCGACACTTGATGCCTGCTGCAAGACACTATCAAAGGCGGGTGCCGCGAGTGTTTCGGTCCTGACACTTGCCCGTGTTGTGCGTCCTGCTTTTTGAAAACCCCTAGAGTTTGCTGTCGTTGGTGCTGGCTCCGGCATACAGCACTTCGTTATTCGCCTTCGAGGCTTTTTCATGGAAAGCGACAGCAACCGGGTCGAAGTCTCCTTGTGGAACAGGGGCCGCTTCAAAATGGCCATAAGGGTCGTTGCCCCTGACAAGTGTGGCGCTGTCCCAGTTACCAACGATTTGCTCTGTATCTGGCGGCATGAAATGCATGGATATTCCAATGCGCCGGTCACTGGATTTATTGGGGCCAGAGGCATGGGCAAGGCGATAATTGTGAATGGACATTTGACCAGGCTCCAGCGGCATGAATACGGCTTTGCTTTCATCCAGGTCTGCACTGATTTCCTGACCGCGGGTCAACATATTATCTTCGTGCCAGCGATCTTCGTGGGCCAGGACCTCCCCGCGATGGGTCCCCGGCATCACGCGCATGCAACCTGCTTCAATACTGGCGGGCGAAAGTGCAAGCCAGGCTGTTACCACCTTTTCGCTGGAAAGACCCCAGTATTTGGTGTCCTGGTGCCATGAAATAAAACTGCCTGCGCCAGCTTCCTTGATCCAGAAAATCGTATTCCACAGCAAAATGTCAGGCCCGATCAGTTGTTCAACCGGATCCAGAACCCGCGGGTCCCGGATCAAGTCGTTCAACCACTTGAAAAGCAAAAAGGACTTGCTGCGTTGGGTTGGATACAAGGCGCCGTCCTGTCGGGCCTCCACGGTTTCAAGCTTTGTTCTCAGAATAGAGACTTCTTCGTCACTCAATACCGGGACCGGAGAAACATAGCCGTCTGTTTCGAATTGACCGACATCTGACTTGTCCAACATTACAGGGGCTTTCTTCAAATTAAGTGCATTACTCAAATCATCGGATATTTGTCGGGTATAGTCAAAACAGGTGATTCCTGTATCTCAGGTTGCAAATGACGTTAACGATTTCAGAATATTGGCGAAACCGTTCGAATTAAATTTGAAATATTGATTTTGACGACTAAATTCTGATGTTCGTGCGATGTTTATGCGATGCTCGTGAACATCGGGCTTTTGTGGATTTTGGTACTGCGTCAGAGGTCAAAAGTGATGGACTGAGTGATCCACGCTGATGAATATTGTCTTCGGGAAACACACGGAACGTCACCAGGATGCACAACCTAAAAATTTCCACCAGAATATATCTTGGTTTCGGTATTGTTCTGATGCTGGCCGTACTTGTTGCCGGGGTTGGCTATTTTGGCTTGCAGAATGCTGAAGAGACCTTTGCGACCTATCGTAAACTCGCCCGACAAACGAATGCCGATGGTCGTGTTCAGGCCAATATGTTGACGACACGAATTTTTGCCAAAAACTTTGTCATTGATGCCAATCAGGCAAATATTACCGGCGTTCAACAACGTGCTGAGAGCACGCTGAAGCTGATCCGCGAAAACAGTGATCTAGGTGGGGCTGATACGGGCCGAAGGATATTGTTGGGTGATCTGGAAAGCAGCCTCAAGCGATATGTGACTCAGTTCAAAAACGTCACAGCGCTGCAACAGGAGCGCGATCAGCTGGTTTCCGAAAAGCTGAATGTGCTGGGGCCAAAGATTGAGCAAAACCTGACGGCAATCATGACCAGTGCGTCTGAAGATGGCGATGCCGTTGCAGCCTATGAAGCAGGGATCACGTTGCGTAGTATATTGCTGGGGAGATTGTATGCCAACCGGTTTCTGATTGAAAATGACGAGGCCTCGCGTGCCAGGGCAATCCGCGAATTTCGTGATCTCGAATTCAATTATCGCAAACTTGCGGCTGAGCTGGAAGATCCTGAACGGATCAATCTGGCCGAAGAGATGCACGAATTTCAGATCGCATATCTGGCGGCATTTGATCAGGTTCACAATGTAATCACACAGCGGAATAATATCATCCGATATGAGCTGGATCGCATCGGGCCAGATGTTGCTGATCGCATTGAACGTTTGAAGTTGGCGATCAAGGACGAACAGGATGTAGTCGGTCCCGCAGCTGAAGCCGCGCTCACACGGTCATTGATTGTTTCCGTCGTTGCTTCTGCCCTGGTCATTATTTTGGGGCTGATATCGGCTGGTTTTATTGGTACTGGTATTACCCGGCCCATTGCCACCCTGACGCGCTCTGCTGTCGCCATGGGGGAGGGTGATCTCAATCAGGATATCGACATCAGCCGTAGTGACGAAATTGGTGTCCTCGCAAAATCTCTCTCTGCCATGCGCGAC
>Ga0233443_1002791_pt1 | contig 12882 bp, 16 predicted proteins | sample SI_123_September_2_FD_182784 | JGI IMG/M metagenome (GOLD analysis project Ga0233443, IMG submission 182784) | Seawater microbial communities from Saanich Inlet, British Columbia, Canada - SI_123_September2016_200_MG | ecosystem: Environmental > Aquatic > Marine > Inlet | place: Canada: British... | reverse complement strand
GTACAATTCAAATAAAAAATTAAGAGATTAATTTTCTAAAAGTTTCTAGCGAATCAATGAACTCCTTTTGTGTTGAACTATGTTTTACAAATTCAACTTGTCCACATAATTGAAGCCATTTTTGAATTTGAGGGTAGTTTGACACATCAGATTTTTTTAGATTATACATCATTTCACTTTGGGTTAAATCTAAATTAATTCCTAATTTATTAGAGTAATAATATCTGATTGCCTGACTGAATTTTTCAAAGGCATATTTAGGCATACTATCATCAAACAAATTCTTAGAGGATTGAATCATTTCTAGTGTATTTTCAACATAATTAACTGATGGTGTTACAGTAGCAATGGATAATTGTCGTTTAGTAATAGATTTTCTATATGATAAATATCCAAAAATTATTAGTCCCAATATAATTGGAATTAAAATCATTAAGTTGTAGTCATAATTTTTAGGTAGTTCAAAAGAAGTTTGTGGTTTTTCTATAGAATCAATTACATGCTTTGTATTTTCAAATTTGGTATTAACAAATTGAAAATCATCAAACAGATTTGAAGAAATAGAATTTGTTAAATCAGGGGATTGATTTACAGAAATATCCAATTGACGAGATGAAATTGATTCATAGACATTAGAAGTTTCTTTAGTCAATTGTCTTATCATATCTTCTTTCATAGCTTGTGAATCAGGAGCAACATAATTTGGAAGTAATTCTCTTAAATCAATACTTTCTTTACCCTCATTTGCCATTTGTGCAGCTTTGAGTCGAACATCATCATATTTTGTTGGAGAAAATGCATTATTAGGTATTGAGTCTAAATCATTTAAATCATAACCACGCTCAACTAAAAAATTTTCTAAATTAGAATCAACATAGTAATCACGGGATATACCAGATGAAAGATATTTTTGTTTTTTAACTGGATCAATTAAGGCTTCTGCTAGTTCTACATAACCGTCAGAGTATCTATCCAGATATTTTATCATATGAAAAAAATTATCTTTATTGATTTGTCTTTGTTCATTTAGCATTTGGTTAAGAATTTGACCTTCTTCAGAATCTATAGTAATTAACCGAGTACCAACAGTGAATCCACTTCCAGTTATGAGATCCTCAAATTCTTTGGTTTCAGTAGATGTATCTAGAGATTTTTCTTGGATTTTTTCATTAATTGTATTTACATCAATGCCAAGATTGTCTTCAATAGATTTTTCAGTAGATGGATTCACAATGATTTTGGGTTGACCTTCAATAGTCCAATCAATTTCTACATCCACAGGTTCTGCAAAAATAGGACTAATAGAAACAATCGACATTAAAAATAATATTAAAAACCAGTATGATGTCAATATCTATTTTTTCAAAAACAACAGCAGTAAAATAAAAGTTGGTACAATCTTCGAATATACCAATACTATTAATTCAAATATTTAAAAAAAGCAATGATTAGGAGAAATTGGTATGAACGAAACTTTTTCAATATCAGATGAAAATATTCAAAAATTAACAAAAACCTCAACAGACTATTCAAAAATTATATCAAATGTTATTGAAGAAATTAAAAAAAATATTGTAGGTCAGGATGAAGTAATTAGAAAAATTATAATTTCAATAATTGCTGATGGTCATGTATTATTAGAAAGTGTACCAGGATTAGCTAAAACACTAATGATAAAAACAATGGCAGATATTTTTAGTGTTAACAATGTAAGAATTCAATTTACACCAGATTTACTTCCAGCAGACATTCTAGGAACAAAAATATATAAAAATAATTCAGAAACATTTGAAATTCAAAAAGGTCCAATTTTTCATAATTTTGTACTAGCAGATGAGATAAATCGTGCACCACCAAAAGTTCAGTCAGCATTACTAGAATCAATGCAAGAAAAACAAGTTAGTATTCATGGAGAAACTTTTCAATTAGAAAAACCATTCTTAGTTCTTGCAACACAAAATCCAATTGAAAATGAAGGAACTTACAAACTACCTGAAGCTCAAATAGATAGATTTGCATTAAAAATATTAATTGATTATCCAACAAAAGATCAAGAAATAGAAATAATTGAAAAAAATACTTCAAATTTACAGATTAAAGTTAATCCAATTGTGGAATTAAAACAAATATTAGAAATACAAAAATTTAACGAAAAAATTTATGCAGATACAATAATTTTAAAATATGTTGCAAGTTTAATTGACGCAACAAGAAATCCAAAAAAATATGAATTAGATTTAGAAAATATAATTGAGTACGGGGCATCACCAAGAGCATCTATTTGGTTGATAAAAGCAGCAAAAGCAAATGCCATGATTAATGGTAGAGGTTATGTAATTCCTGATGACATCAAACAAGTTGCTCATGAAGTTTTGCGTCATAGACTAATTCTAACGTTTGAGGCCGAAGCAGAAGAAGTAAATTCAGACAAAGTCATTGACATTATTCTTGAAAAAATTCCTTCACCATAGAAATGAGTGAAATTTCAGAATTACTAAAACAGATTAAAAATCTACACATTCAAACAAAGGATCTAGTAGAATCAATAGAATCTGGTGCCTATAATTCAAAATTTAGGGGAGGAGGAATTGAATTTTCAGAAGTTAGAGAGTATATGCCAGGTGACGATGTGAAAAGAATTGATTGGAACGTATCAGCTAGGCACAACAACTTGTTTGTCAAAGAGTTTGTAGAAGAAAACGAACTTAATGTTTATTTAATTTTAGATTTGTCTGCTAGTAATAATTTTGGATTTATGAAGACAAAACTGGAATTAAGTTTTGAAGTTGCAGTGTCATTGATGTCCTTAGCATTAAAAAATAATGATAAAATTGGATTAGGCATATTTACAGATAGTTTAGAAAAATTTATTCCGTCTAAAAAAGGAAAAAAGCAAGTCATACGAATTCTTAAGCAACTAATTGAACATGAACCTAAAAGTAAAGAAACAGACATAATGAAATCATTATCAACATTAAAAAATAAACTAAAAAGAAAAAGTGTAATATACATTATTTCAGATTTTATTTCAGATTCATATGAGAAACCATTAAAATTTTTGAAACTGCATCACAAAGTAATTTTAATCAATATTTCAGATATGCGAGAAAGAGAAATACCAGAAATTGGCTATGCATATCTTGAAGATGCAGAAACTGGAGAACAAGTACTAGTAAATACATCAAATAAAAAATTTCAAACACAATATACTGAATATATGGATCAAAAAATAAAAACAAATCAAAAAAATATGAACCGTATTGGAATAGATATGATCAATCTAAGTAATGAAGAATCATTTGACATTACAATTAATAGATATTTTAGAAATAAATGGAAGATGAGAAACTGATGGAATTTGGATTCATTAATGCATTATTTCTTTTTTTATTTATTCCGCTATTAATTTTCATATATCATAGATATAATTCAAGTAAAAAAGAATCAGTTTTAAAATTTAGTTCATTAAAGATAATTAAAAAAACAGATGCAACAAAAAATTCAATTAGAAAACACATACCATTTGTACTAGTAGTAATTGTTCTTTCATTGATTATTATTGCACTAGCAAATCCTCAAATAGTTTCCATAGGAGTAGAAAAAGGTATCAATTTAGCCATAGTTTTGGATGGTTCTGAGAGTATGGCTGCAACTGATTACACACCAACGCGTCTAGAGGCAGCAAAAAGTGGAGTAACCACACTAGTTACACAGATTAGTGAAAAAAACAACATTGGCGTAGTACTATTTGAAACAGGTGCAGGTACAATATCATATCTAACACCAGTAAAAGAAAAAACATTGAATTCAATTTCATCTATTAAGCAAGGTAATGGAGCAACTGCAATTGGAGATGGCTTATCATTAGGAATTGATATGGTATCATCAATATTAGATAAAAAACGAGTAATTGTTTTACTTAGTGATGGAATACAAAATTCAGGATTAGTTTTACCAGAACAAGCAATACAATATGCAATTAACAATAATGTACAAATTCATACAATTGGAATTGGTTCAGAAAACCCAGTTTATCTTAGAGATGATATTTACGGTGAACCACAATATGCAGAGTTAGATGAAATTACATTAAAAAATATTTCAGAGAGTACAGGTGGAAATTATTTTAAATCATTAGATGAGCAAACACTTAACGAAATATTATCAAATCTAAGTTCAAACATGGAGTATGAAACAGAATTATCTACAATTAGTAATTGGTTTATTGGTTCAGCGATCGTGATTCTTTTACTAGATATTTACATAATTTATGGTAGGTATAGAATTGCTGCGTGATAAATCAAATATCTAATTCAAATAAATAATGCGATCTTTTTAATGTGAAAAAAATAAACCAGTAAGTAATTTTTTTTAAATTTAATTTTTATCAAAAAGATAATTCTACACATATTATCGAGTCAGAGACATCTTACGGTGTTAGCTGGAAGAGCCCAAAGCTCACATAAACTAGTTAATACATTCACGGAGTCTCCAAGGCGATGGAGACTGACTTTTTTTTCATAAAAAAAGAAAACATAGGCATGATAATAATAAATTAATCAACTTTCAATTATCAAAATATGCCTTTAGATAAAATTGAAAATATTGAAGAATATGTCAAAACTCATGAATCATTAGTTTTACACATCAAAAATAATCCAGTTGGGTGTATCATAGAAGAAAATAATGAAAACAAATCAAAGTACTCACTAGTAGAAAAAAAATCAGAGGTAAAAGCAAGCATCAGAGGTTTTCTAAACAAACACGAAGATGCAGGATTGTTAATGGGGTTTAAATTCAAAATTCAAATCAATAATGAAATATTAGAATACACATCATACCCAAATGAAGAATTCATAGAGGCCATCATATTAAATGAGATGATTTTTGTAATAGACAATAAAATGAAGCAAATGTTTTCTTGTAAAATATCAACAGATCAGTTTGTTAAAACTAAATCAGAATTAAATAAATTTCAAAAAATTTTAAATAAATAAGACTACACTACAATCAAATTTTAGATAAAATTTTCTTTTTCTTTTCTTGAAATTCCTTTGCAGTAATTATTTTAGCATCTTTTAATTTTGCTAAATTTTCTAGTAATTCTAAATTTTCTTTTTTAGACATTTTTAAATTTTTACCAGCATTAACAGTTTTTTGAATTTTAGATTTAGCAGTAGTTTTTATTTTTGAACTAATTTTATGACGCTTGTCAGATATTTTTTCACTAATACGATATCCCTTTCTTTTTGCTTGATTAATAATTTCTTGGGATTTTTTTTGGGATAAATCATCAACTGAGGTATGTTTTTTGGCCATTTTGCTAATTTCCTGGGTCTTTTTTCGAGCTAAACGTGTTTGAAGTTTTAAATCTTTAAGAATCTCATTTTTACTTTTTTGCTCGAATCTTCTAGTGTACTCCTGAATAATCAGTACAGGAAATGGAGAGTATTCAACATCAGAATAATATTTTATTATTGTATCATCAGATAATTTTTTCAAATATTCTTTAAAGGATTTTTCAGATTTGAGAGCCATATGCTAAATTAAATTCATCATGATAAAAAGATTATACAAAAAATAATCAGGTGTGTTTTATGTTAATTTTATTCATTCCAAATAGGTTGAGTCTTTAACCATTTTATTAAATCAGTATACAGACTACTTTTTTGCATGTTTAAAACACCAATTTCAAGATTAGTAGAAGATTTTACAGTTTTTGAATAATTTTCACATATAGCAAAGACTACTTTGTCTAAAAACATCTCATTATTCATTTCTTTTTTTGCTAATTCTTCAGATTCAGTCATTGCAAAACTTGCAAACAAGACACCATCAACCCAGTATGCATTTGCAGCCTCTAATGAGGACATCATACCAATAAGATCATCAAGACTAAGCTTGATCATGTCACGAACATAGATCTTATCATAGGGTTTGTGAACAAATTCTGTCATGAAAATTCCTATTTTTTGCAATTAATGAATATTTGGAAATCTTATAATGGTTCTTTTACCAAGTATGATAAAATATGAAAAGATCTTTTCTTACATTAATTCTATTTTCAATTCTCTTTGCCGTTGGAATTGCACTAAGTAATGTAATTACACCAAGCCCATAAAATTAACAAAAACAATTACGTGTTATTTTAGTGTCCGAAGATTCAAATGAGTGATATGAAAAAAATGAGTAGAAATGACTAAAAAATTACCTAGTGGACATAATCTTGGTGGTAGCACCAAACAGAAAAGACGTAAACAGCATAAACAAGAATCAGATTAGAACTTTAGGCACAAATCTTATTCAACATTTATCATTTTTGACAAAATACATAATGCCATTTTTTTTAGATAAACTACATGTCAAAAGAAGAAGATAATTCATCAGAGGAGAAATTATTTGTTACAGAGTTTCCAAAGGGGGAGTTTGGCATTGTAGATTACTTGCAAGGCCGCGTACATTTTGCATTAATGGATCAGATGAAACTAATGCACAAATCAGGGATGAAACAAGAACAAATCAAAGAAGCAATAATGAAAACAGTTTCTGAAATTGTAAGTAATTTTGAGCCTAAAAAAGAATCAGAAAGTTCTTGATTCCAGTTTACCTGATTCCATCATCAAAATTTTATGACATTTACAATAACAGTTTGTATGAGGCATATCGTTGTCATTTCGGTATTTGCATTCTTTTGTATGCTCAACCATCAATTAGTTAACACCATCACCTAAGAATATTAAAATCCATAAAATAAAGTTACGAGTCACAAATTTGAAGGGTTTTGGAAGGAAATAATTTCAGAAGGATTATTCTTCTGAAATCAACCAAGATGCACCGATTGCATCTTCCCAATTGTCGGAGTTATTGTTATCATTCATACATAGAATAAATCAAATTTGCATTTAAAAGAGATGAACGATTGATCAGTAGGAATACTATGAACGATTTGATAGTGATTCTTTAAATTAAATTTTGAATATTTGTGTTAATTGGCCATAAGTGATGATGGATTTTATTTTTTTGAATCTTCATCAGATTTTTTTTCAACATGAGCAGTTCTTTCAAAATAATATTCTTGTCTTTTCAAATCTTTTTCAGAGATTATTCTACATTTCCTCATAGGAACAAGTCGAGATATTTGTTCATAGGTAGTCATATCCCTAACATCTGCAGCATATGCAATCTGTAAAAGGGGAGGTTTTTCTTCAATCATTGGTTTTGCTTGCTCATAACCCCCACTCTGAATCATACCAGTTCTGAAAAGTCCAATATGTTGAGAACTTTTAGAGATTTGAGGATCCTCATAACAACAAATTGAAAACTCACCATTATCCTTTTCAACAATAGTCAATCTAGTGAATTTGTCACTCCATTCTTCAATTTCTTGGGCTATTGTGGTTGCTTCTTTTTTATCTTCAAACACAGTAGATACCACCAATCTATCTTTTTCATAAGCCCATGATATTCCATAAAAATTATCATGCCAATCAATTTCAAACGACATAAAACAGATTAAAAAATGTCAAATTAATGCGTTACACTTGAAAATATTATGTGTATGATAAAGAAGTGAATAAGCCCAGAGCAAAATCCCGGTTGGTTTCCTTTAGAGCATAGCACTCAGGGGGTTAAGGTGGACTTATTCCTAATAACTACTATAGAACATTATCATAATTAAGTATAATTTTTTTAATGAAATTATTACAGATCATAATAGAATTATTGCAGATCATAGTAGAATAATTACATCTTTTCATCTGAAATCCACATATTGAAAATTATTACAAAACAGAAAATTCTTTTTTTGATTCAACTAGATCTAATAACAAATTTTTTGGGAATGGATTAAACAAAGATTGATCCAAAATAATTTTTAAATCATAACGCAGTGCCCAAGAGTACAACAATGTACTAATTTCAGAATGTGAAGTTAGTTCATTTTCAAATTCATCAATTAATGAATGATAATGAGATTGTTCAGATTCAGATAATTTTGATTTTACATGATCAAACATATAATCAAAGGTATCAACCATAGGAATTTTTTTTACAGGAGAAGATAAAATGTCATATGCAATTTTTTCAAATTTTTTAGAAATAATTTCAAAATCATCTTCAGTCCTAAAGATTAAACCAAGATCAGCAGTTAATTTTTCATCATGACATAAAAATAAAAGCATATTTTTTGAATAAAATTCAAATAATTTTTCAATAGATTGTTCTTCCAAGGATTCTCTTAAATTTGCTAAAACAAAGATTCTGGTAAGAAAATGTTCTCGAATTGATATGTTACCTAGTCTTTTTTCATCCTCTTTTACCATGTTTGGAAATTCTGCAGATACACCTTCAGAAAACATTCCTGAAGTTTTTTGATATCCTGATTGACCTAGTTTGTGATATAATCGAACATCGGTAATTCCACATGTTGGCGAATCACGCTTGAAAATAAATCCATCAAGATTATCAACAGAAGTAACAAATTTTTGAGTAAAATCATGCATGTCTTCAGTTAGATTTTTTTCTGAAGAAGGCTGATAGAGATTTTTTTTTCCATCTATTTTGACTAGCCGAATTGGTTTTCTTGGAGTACCCAATCCAATTCCAACTTCAGGACAAACAGGAACAAAATCCACAAATTTTTTCATATTTCTGACAAAATTATTATTTATTCTGCTTCCATCATATCTGCACATTTCAAATTCTAGGCATTTACTAATACCAATAATTGGACGCGAATAATTCACCATAATAATTTGTCAATTTCATTAGTTATAACTGGAAATTGAAAATTCTGATAGTGCTAAAAAAGGTCATTTTACACATATAGAACAGAAATTAATATTCAGAATCAAATTTTAATTGAATGAAATTCAAGGATCTTTGAATGTTTGGAGTCATAATTTCACAGTGTGAAAAATGTCATAATGTTTGTACATGTAATTTAATGAAAAATTTGAAGTTATGTAACCAATGTAAAAAGCAATATTCAAATTATTAATAATTTTTAATGTCTATTTTTTAATAAATCAGATTTTTTTCTAGATTTATTATTTCGGGGATGAGTTCTCAACATATAGCCACAACAAGGACACCAAAGTCCATCCCATTTGATGAATATTTCACACGTCTGACATCGTTTTTGGTTATTTGAGTATCTATTCTTACCATCACTTTTTGCCTTATACGAAAAACAGATTTCTTTACAAGCCATTTCATACACCATGTACGTGAGTTTGTATATCTACAATATTTTGACAACAATTACAAATTGCAGTAACTTTCAAACGACATTGAATACAAAAATCAAGTTCTTTAATTTCACATCCACATATTCGACAGAGTTTATTATTCATTTTAAATAAAAAAAGAACACCTACCTATTTGTCAGATAAAACAGATAAGATAGGCATTGCATCCCATTCATACATGGAATAATTTAAAATTCCAGAACAAATTTGATCATATTTTTTGAAAAAATCATCGGCTTCCGTTTTTGTAGCCTCAAAAACAGCCATACCTGTGACATCGTCATTAAATGGACCAGACCACATAATTTTACCTGCACTTTGCCAATCATCAGTTAGACTTTGGATTTGAGGAGCAATTCTTTCAATATCCGAGGGATTTACTTCATCTTTAAACACTGTAATAATGACCCAGGGTTTTGTTTCGATTTGACTCATAGTAATTATACAAAAGTATCCTTTTTAAAATTAGGTATGAATCTAAGATGTTATAATATTTTTTTAAAACAAAATTTTAAAGTAAAATAATTTAGTTTACAAAAGCATTAATTTGATTTTCAATTAAACCATCAGAATTATCAACAGAGCTAAATAGAATTGTGTCAATATGAAATAATTTTGCAGCATCTAAATTTTCTTGTTTATCATCAATAAACAATATATTTTTTGAAGGTAATTTTTTACAAACATGCCGATAAATTTCAGGATTAGGTTTAGACATCCTTAAAGAATTTGAAAAAAAATGATAATCAAAATCTTTTAAGAGATTTTTTTCAACACATGTCGAAGTTTCAGGCGTAAGATTTGACAGTATTCCAATAGTATGACCGTCATTCTTTAGAGATTTTGCAAAATTAAGAAATTTGTGATTAATACTAGATTTTTTTAAAAAAGTTCTACTAATTATTTTTGTATCAATTTTTTCATCAGGGCCAAGAACTAAATTCCAAAATTCAGTTTCGTTAATTTTAGATTCAAATAAACTACAAAGATTTTGATTAAATTTTGATTTTATTTGATCAAATGGATAATTTAATTCAGAAGAAATTTCATCATATAACCATTCATCATTCCAATTAATTAAAACTCCACCAAGATCAAATAATACAACTTTATCCATAAAAAAATAAAAAAATAATTACAAATAAAGAATTAGCGATGATAAAGGATTTAGCACTAGCAATTAACTAGATTTTTGACTTAATTTATCTAAAATTTTATCAATTTCATGCAAAGCCAATTTGTCTCTACCAATAACATCAAATTTTTGAAGAATAGATTCAAACAAATCTTCTTCTTCAATTTGTTCATGTACAAACCATTCTAGAAAAATACTAGTTCGATGATCATTTTCATTTTGAGCAGTGTCAATAATTTTATCAATAGATTTTGTTACTTTCTGTTCGTTTGATAATGATGTCTTAAACACCTGTTCTAAAGATTTCATGTTTTGAGTAGGCTTTACAATAGATGGAATTACAGTACTAATTTTTAGATCATTCAGATATTGAATAATTTTTAGCATATGTTCACGTTCCTCAGTTGAGTGATTTTGAAAGAATGATGAAGCACCATCATAACCATTAACTTTACACCATGATGATATATACAAATAATAATTTGAAGCATTTGCCTCCATAGCTATTTGATCATGCATTAAATTCAATATTTTTTTAGAAATTTTCATACACTATGTTGAATTTTATTGAATTTAAGGAATACTGAATAAAAATAAAAAGACAATCAAGTTCCAATACAAGTATGGAATTAATGGAAATAGTAATTCCTGCACTAATTATTTCAGCAGTAGGAATTATGGTTGGAACAAGAATTTGGATGGTATTTAGAAAATAACTAAAATTCAAAGATTACAAATTACCACCAGGACCTATTAAGAAAAACAAGTAAAATACAAGGAAAGTTCAGATTTGTTGATGTTATTTGGATAATGCAAAAATTGCTTTGATAGCAGGGTTTGTTACAGTTGTGACACTGTCTGTGGTATTACTTTTTGTAAGATAATTTCTGAAATCATGATACAGAATTTCAGTACATTTGTTTACTAGTAATTTGTTGAACTATTAAGAGAAAAACATTAGGGGATTACAATATTGAAAAATCATCATCTACAGATGTCAATAATATCAATTGGTCACAAAAAAAACTCAACGAGGATAAAAAACCAAGAAAAAAGAAAATTACCAAAACAGGTCAAATGCCATCAGGTACAAATATCATTTACAAAAAAAATGAAGATAAAGAAATCCCTACTAAAAAATTATTCAAAATAGATAATGAACAAAAAGGAGAAAAATCCAAAGAAGAGATAGGTAAAAGGCATGAAAATGTAGCCTCATCATTAGGTCAAGTAAAAGAAAAATCTTACAAAAGACCTGCAAGATAAATATTTCAAAAAAACAACAAAGAGTTGAAACAGTTTTTATAAATAAAAAATTAGAGACAATCAAGTAGAAATGTCCAGAATTAAAGAAAAATTTGATGAATTAGAAAAACGAAATGAAAAAGCATTGATATCATACATCATGTTAGGATTTCCAAACGAAAAAGCTACAATGTCAACTGTAAGAGGATTGGTAAATGGCGGAGTAGACATTATAGAGTTGGGATTCCCATTTTCAGATCCGTTAGCAGATGGTCCAGTTATTCAAAATGCAAGTACCGTTTCACTTCAAAAAGGGACAAATGTTGCAAAATTTTTCAACATTGTAAAAAAAATTAGAAAAGAAACAGAAATTCCACTCATACTAATGACATATACCAATATTTTACATCGTATGGGTTATGAGAAATTCATCAAAGATGCTAAAAAAGCAGGGGTAGACGGATTCATACTTCCAGACATGTCAATTGAGGAATCAAAAGATTATCTTAAAGCTGCAAAAAACAATGCAGATACAATATTTTTAATTTCACCAAACACAAGTAAAACAAGAATAGAAAAAATTGCCAAAGCATCAACAGGATTTTTGTATCTGGTAGCAGTTTTTGGAACTACAGGAGTAAAAACGGGTATCAAAAATTACACATTAAAAGCAATTAAAAATGTGAAAAAACAAACTAAGGGCAAAATTCCAGTGGGAATTGGTTTTGGAGTATCAACCCCAGATGATGTAAAAAAATACATCAAGGCAGGTGCGGATGCAGTAATTGTAGGTAGTGCATATTTGAAATTAATTGAAAAAACAAAAGCCACAGAACTTGAATCAAAAATTACATCATTTACAAAAAGTCTAAAGAAACAAACCATTTCTCAATAATCAGTACGTAGCCACACTAGTCAAAACATACAAAAACTAGATGTTTATTACAATAATGTGCAGACGAAGTTTATTTTTGTCACAGGCGGAGTTATGTCCGGACTTGGAAAAGGAGTAACAACATCATCAATTGCAAAATTATTACAATTATCAGATCAAAAAGTATCATGTATCAAAATTGATCCATATCTAAATTATGATGCAGGAACAATGAATCCAATAGCCCACGGAGAAGTCTTCGTTACAGATGATGGGGGTGAGTGTGATATGGATATTGGAAATTATGAGAGATTTCTTAATCAAGACATATCAAAAGATCACAACATTACAACAGCTCAAGTATATTCATCAGTAATAGA
>Ga0233443_1002789_pt1 | contig 12891 bp, 23 predicted proteins | sample SI_123_September_2_FD_182784 | JGI IMG/M metagenome (GOLD analysis project Ga0233443, IMG submission 182784) | Seawater microbial communities from Saanich Inlet, British Columbia, Canada - SI_123_September2016_200_MG | ecosystem: Environmental > Aquatic > Marine > Inlet | place: Canada: British... | reverse complement strand
GAAGTTCCTACCGTGCATCATCTTAGTAACACTCTTGCGAGAGTCTAATGGCATAGCCACTTCAACTTTACGCCTACCAAGGTTATGTTGCTTATTAGAGTTCGGCAGTTTCTTTAGTTTATCAATATCAGTAATACCGTTCGATAATCTATTGCGTATCGTACACAGTGGCACATCGTATTTCTTGGCAAGGTCTCTAGCCGTTTGTCTAGTACCGTCAGAGAGAGAGTAATCCTTGCACTTGTAAGTTCGTTTAGGTTTACTATCGCCTACCTTTCTAAATACAGCAACAGGGTCAGTGTACTTCTCAAGTCTGCAACGAGCAGATGGTGTTGACATTCTCAATTTAAGAGCCAACTCGCTTGGTGTTATTTCAGTGCCATCGTCTAGCGTGTACACTTTTTGTTTTCTATTATCTCCCATTAGAACAATACTCCTTGTGAAAACCTACCCTTTGCTATCTTAATGTATTCGGGGTTAAGTTCGATTCCTAAATAATTTCTACCTAATTCTCTTGCTACCCAACCTGTAGTTCCGCTACCAAAGAAGGGGTCAAGTACCAAATCACCTTCCTTAGTACCTGCCCTAATACACAGTTCGGGCAACTTAGTAGGGAACACAGCGAAGTGTGCTTCTTTGTATGGCTTGGTAGTTATTGTCCAAACAGAACGCTTATTACGCATACCATTGTCCACATATTCGTTTCCACTTTTTGTATTGTGTTTAGGGTCATCGCTATCTCCGTACTTATTGCCCCCGAACTTAATCCCTGTTCGTTTCCCCATTGCCTTCTCTTTAGAGTCGTAGTCATAAAGCCTGTCTCTTGCAACGCCACTAGGTCTATTCTCGAATGTGGTAGATTTTTCTTTAAGTGCATCGACATCGTAGTAATACTTAGGAGACTTACTCATTAGAAAAATGTACTCATGTGCCTTGGTGCAACGGTCTGTAACAGGTTCGGGCATAGGATTAGGTTTGTGCCAAATAATGTCCTGTCTCAGATACCAACCATCAGCCTGTAATGCAAGAGCAACTCTCCAAGGTATTCCAACCAAGTCTTTAGGTTTAAGACCCTGTATTTTGTTATTAACTGCTTTTTTCTGACCACTCCTGCCATCGCTATGCTTAGGGTCTTTAGAGTCGCCTTTATGACCTGTACCGCAATAACTGTCACCAAGGTTAAGCCACAGAGTTCCGTCATCTTTAAGTACACGCCTAACCTCTCTGAAAACCTTGACCATGTTCTCAACGTATTCTTCGGGTGTCTCTTCGAGTCCAAGTTGGTTATCTACACGAACAGCACCACATCTCTTACAGACGCTTTTGTAAATACCATCACCTACTGAGCCTTCAAGATTAACGTGTCCTGTAGTGCAAGATTCTGAAGCCTTACTATCTCGCTTATGACTACAGTTCTCGTCACCACCTTCCCAAGTGGCAGTACCGTAATCACGCAACCCCCAATAAGGGGGTGAGGTGACGCAACACTGTATGCTATTGCTCTCAATGTCTTTTGTACGTTCAAGTACGTTGCCTTGCAATATCGTGTTATTCATCCCTTACCTTTGGATTCCAAGATGGATGCCATCTCTTGTAGAATGATTTAGTCCAAACGGTTCGTAGTTGATTCAAGTCCTTGCACAAGATGGTAACAAACATTCTTTCGTCTTCACCAAACTCATCGGTACATGAATCCACGCTGACTACACGCCAAGCCTCGAATCCATGCCACCACCAAGTAGTTCCTATTTCGGGTTGGTTCATGATGCCACCTTCGCTCTGCGTTTAGCATTGTTCTCAAGTCTCACCTGCTCGTTCTCTTCAGCAAACCATTCTGCGATGACCGAATCTTTAAGTTGCTCAGTGGTCATGCCTGTGGTGTTGCTTAGGACTTTGAGGTGTCTAGGTGTGACCACTAGGGTTTTGTAGAATGCCTCTCTCTCGTTTTTAAATTCAAAGACATATCCATCGCCTTCGTATTTGAAATTGTTTAATGGTAAGTTATTCATTCTGCTTCTCCACCAAGTTTAAGGTCAAAGTTAGCAAGTAACAAGTTAGCAGATTTGCGTGGTGTATCAGCATAAACTGTATGAACCTCAGTGTCGCCCATCTCATACATTGTAGCCTTCCACTCATTGCCCGACTTATTTATCTGACACCAATTTTCTGTTCCTGTGATGTAGTACCAATCTTCACCTTCGTTGTGAAGGTCTGTTTGTGAATCTTTAACTAATTTAATTGTGTTCATTTTTATCTCCGTTTTATTTAAAAGTACCGAACCGTTCCTCGATTCGATAAAGACATTGTACACTATACAATACAGAAAGTAAACACTTATTTACAAAAAGACTAAAATAAATTAAAACGGTATAAATCTAAAAGGGATTTCGTCGTCAAAACCATCGGTTGCAACAGGTGTAATTGGGTCGTGAACTTGAGGTTTAAACTCTGCTTGAGGTGTTGTCGCTTGTCCTTCGGCTTTACTATCTAGCATCTTCAATACACCGCTAAAGCCTGATACATTGATTGACGTAGAATAAACATCCTTACCATCTTTGTCTTGGTACTTCGAGGTTTTGATTTGACCCTCGATATAGACTTTAGAACCCTTGTGTAGGTACTGACCTGCAATCTCGGCTAATTTGCCAAATAAAGCCACTCTATGCCACTCTGTTTGCTCTTTCTTCTCACCTGTGGTCTTGTCAGTCCAAGACTCAGATGTTGCGACTGCTAAATTAGCGATTGCGTTTCCGTTTGATGCGTACTTAACTTCAGGGTCTCTGCCCAAATTTCCTAGTAGTGTTACTTTGTTTATCATTATTTTTCTCCGTTTTATTTAAAATTAGTTTAGTGGTCGCTTACACACTCGGTTGCGACCTTACCGCTTTATAAGTCCATAGCGATTATGAATGCTATGAGAGAGGGTGCGTTCCCCCAAGGTTAGGTTATTCTCAATGTAAGGATTTTTTCTCGTTTATCCTTAGAGCCGATTGTAGCCGTTATTAGTTCATTGTTAAGCAAGTCCAACACTGAACGCTTAATCGTTGAAAGAGAGACATCTGAGAAGTATTTGTGGTCAACAATACGTTGTATAGTCATCTCTTGCTTGGCTATAAGTTCGTAAGTCGCCTTGGTAGTCTCCGATAAGTGTGAGATACCTAGTTGACGTTCGCAATAATACACCTTGTATCTTGCATCAAATAAATTAGTTAGTTTTGCCTTGCTCATGATTTGCTCCGTTTAATTAAAGTAGTCCGTATCGTGGACAACTCGCACCGTTCCCCTTTACTTCGGGAATAACCCTAGAGGTGGGAGATAACTCTTGAGGAGAGATTAACGTGATACCCCTAAGCCGACAATAGACGTGGTGAACGCTCGGCTAATTTATTATAACTTAATCATCAGGTGATAACTTACGCAATCCCTCTTTGATGACTACTTGTTCAGGACTATCAAACGCCTTCCAAATATCGTTCTTTTGACGTGAGGTTAGTTCACTCCAAAGTTGTTTAATCCCATCAAAGTCTGACTCGCCCACAACCTCTTTCAGAGCGTGTACATATTCATCTCGTTCACCTTTCTCGTACAGTGGAATATCGGGCAAGTCTTCCCCTGCATAAATGTATAAGCCCAAACCATGACGAGCAATACATTTAGTGATAGAACGCTGTATAGACGTGTTCACATTCATCGAAGTGATACTGTCCATAGGTATTGACTTGTTCTTAAAGTCTAAGACAGGCAGGTACTCAACATGCTCAAGACCTTCTATCGTTACACTTGTCTTCACCCATGCGCTCTTACCATCATGGTGGTACAACCAACCATCTTCATTTTCATAGACGTGGTAGTTTGCTTCGGGGTATTTTTTCTTAACCTCTGACCAAGCCCAAGCCCACGACAGGTAAGTTAGTTGACCCTTCTGCTCTGTGTGTTCGTTTACGTTTACTTTGTTTAGTGTGTTAAATACGTTCATTAGTCATCTCCTAAAATTAAATATAAAAGCCCTGCTTGGTAGAGTATTGATGCCCCTACTAATAATTCAAATAAATCCATCACAACCCCCATCTGTATCTTGCAACATTGCAATTCTCACCAAATCGGTTCTGAACTTTCTTGCGGTTACTGATGATGTTATGACCTTGTTTGCGTAGTCTGTGAATCACAGCAGATAGTCTATAAATGCCTAACTCTTGCCATGCTTGTAATGGGTCAATTTCGTTGTTATCTCTCAGATAATCTAATAATCTTTGCTCTTGTGTCATTTCTATCTCCGTTTAATATAAAAAGTTTTGCAGTTGTTCGTACACAAAGTCGCCACTGTCGTTTAGTTCGTCCAACTCTTCGTCAGTCAACGCTACCCCTGTGTCTTTGAACTCTGCCTCAATAATAGAAGAGTCCTCAAATTCGGGGTATTGGGTGTTATCCCAATCCATGTCAATAACAGTTATGTTCTTGAAATCAATGCTCATGATTCACCCCCAAGCCTTTAATAATGTCATCAATCTGTCCGATTGGGTCGCCAAAAACGTCACCGAACGCCTTGTCGAACTCTTTAGCGTACTGCTCAGTTTTCATATATGACTTCATGTCGGGTTCTTGGTCGTGATGGTAGTCTGTTGGTTGTGTGTTATCTACGTCAATCATGTTATAACTCCCATCCGTATTCATCTAAAAGCATTTCAGATAATTCTGATTCAAAGTCATACCAAACATCATCGTGTTCATCAACATAGTGAAAGTTGGATTTCTCAACCATTTGATTAACACTTGTTGCCATGTGAAGAATCACGTGTAAAGGCACATCGCAAATAGGTGTCTCGTTAAGGTTATGTTCAAACGATTGCTTTATAAGTTCGATTGAAGTAAGGTATTCGTCTAGTGCTGTGTCGTAACACGCTTCGTAACGTGTTTGGAAGTGGTCAGCCTCTTCGTGTTCTCTGTTAGTCATTCTGCTCACTTTGTATCTCCTATTTTGTTTAAAAGTAATATTAAGTAGGTAGGTTTCTTAGTTGCTTCCAACCCCATGTCGGTCTGTTGCTATTATTCATATCAATCCCTCAGTCGGTTTTAGTTGCTAGTTAAACCTAAAGTCTTTTTCCTAATATCAGAATAGTGTTTTAGTGTTCCTTCTCAACCTCTCTAGCATACTCATCAAGGTTACGCAACTCATACTGTGTTCCAAATTAACTATATACCTTTCACATCCGTATTCCCATTTTGGGATGACCTACTCCGTAAGTCTCATAATTTAGAATGCTTCTTTGCGTTAATTGGCTAACTTCGTTTCCCTAATAGAACCCTTGTTACTCATGGAACGAAACTTACCTTTTAATATTACTCCTATTTTATTTTAAAGTATCAACTCTTTGTTCTGTTGATAATGCAATTATACTCGCATACAATACAATATGCAAGTATTTAATTAAATTAGTTTAATTCTTCTTGCATTCTCATCATTCCCGATATATAGGTAGCCAAGGTGAGTAAATCTTCAAAGTATGTCTTTTCACCACTTGTGAATGTTAGTCGGCAGAACTTATTTACACCACTGTAATCTACATCAAACTCTATGTTTTCAATGAATGGAACGCTCTTTAATAAGTCAACTGCTGTTTCTTTTTGGTTAATTAATTCTAATTTTGTCATTTTTATTTCTCCGTTTTTATTTAAAGTGTGGGGCATTGCCCCTTTGGTTATAAGTATGCAAAAATTGCAGTTGGGTTCATAGACTCTAAGTAATCATCTTTAACCCACCATAAGATATTATCTTCTTGGTCGTCATCTCTCCAAATAACACCCTTGTTCTCAAGTGAAGATAAACCGCCACCGATTGTTTGAGAGTCTAATTTGGTGTACTCTCTAAAGCCACTCATACCCATGCAAGAATAATTATCAACTAATAGGCTCTCAGCAGTTTCAGCACCACATCCGTTCTCTTTCAGTTGAGTATTGATTAAAAGTGTTTCTAATTTTGTTAGGTTAAATTGTTTCATTTTTATCTCCGTTTTATTTAAAGGTTTAACTCAATTTCATAATCAAGTTACTGCGTATTGTACAGTAGGCGATACTAGGTGTCAAGACTTATTTACAAATAAATATTAAAAAGACTTCACCTATTTTACAAAAGGTAGTTTATAATCTTCCTCAGATACAAGAAAACCCCCAAACGCTAGGAGCGAATGAGGGTTTAGAATTAGGTGTTAGAGCCACCTGATGACCATTATACCCTCTGCGGTACTCTATGGGACTCTATTGGCACTCACCGACACGACAGGTGATATGTCATCCAAATGGATTCACTCACACCTGAATAAAATAACAGAGATAGCCACAAACGTGTAAGGCTGTTGGTTGATGTTAGATTAAGTCATTAGTTTCTGAGGAAGGACTCAGACAAGTGGAAGGGAAGCCCACGGCTCTTGTTACGAACTTATTGGGGTTTACCCCGTACAGTGTTTTAAATCTAGCGCATCCTTTCAGAGGTGGCGAACCCAAACAGGGTGGTGAGAAGGATGAGTCATATATTGTTGTAGATATGACCTTACGATGAAGACTGCTTAGGCGCTTTATACGAATGTGAATCTCCCTACTTGATTAATTTCAGGTAGGGTTTTCTTCGCCCCGATTTCCCCAACTAGACAACTTAACCGAATATGAATAACAAAGACATTAACTTACTTCATCAACTAACAGTTAGACCTATTAAGTATCAAGTACATGAACAACATCTACCGATACTTAATTCAATGATGAGACTTGTATTAAATAATAAACGCCCAACTCGCAGACAGATGGCAATACTCAATAAGTATAAGTAGTCTATCCTTGGTGCTTTAAAAAAGAGATTTATCTCAGTAAGGAACGAAGTGACGCGCAGTAACAGACTCACGCTTGGATGCTTTAGCATCGAGCAAGCAAGCGATAGCGCGCAAGTTAATGTGTTGAATGTGAATCTTATACAAACTAATGTGTTGTAGGTGATATAATATGTACTTAATTCAATAACTAAATACTATTATGCCAAAAGAAAAGGTTTACAAAGATGTTGAGAAGACTGTTTACTTCAAATCAATTACAGAAGAACTAAAACGAATCGGTTTAACTCAAGAAAAAGCATCAGAACTATTAGGTATTACTCGTAGTGGTTTAATTCATCGTATCAATCAAGACAAGCCATCTATTCATTGGCAAGTTTACGGATTGAGTCAATACTTTGAATACGATAACTTTGGTGAGCGTGACTTGTGAAGTGGTTTGGTCATAATAAGAAACAATGTCATACAGCACTAACAGGTGTTAAAGAATTACTCGAACGAATTAGTCACATGAACGACAGAGCAGTAAGACAACACACTTGTGAATCTGCTATTGAGATTATTAACCAACTTTTAAGAGAGACAAAGAAGTGATTGACCACGAACACCAAGTACAAAAAGCAATATGTCAGTATTTAGATATGAGAGGTGTGATGTACTTCGCAATACCCAACGGTGGCAAAAGAAACTTAATTACTGCTAAGAAACTAAAGGCAGAAGGTGTCAAAGCAGGTGTACCTGATATTTGTATTATTCATGATGGTCAGACATACTTCTTAGAGGTTAAGCGACCAAAGACAGCAACAGTTGATAAAGGCAGATTAAGCCTAACTCAGAAAGCAATGATTGAACGAATTGAACAGGCAGGTGGTGAGGTTAAGGTTGTATATTCAGTAGCAGATGTTATTGAAGCATGTATTGATTGGCAGATAAACGTACTATGATTGAATTATACAAAGGTGACTGTTTAGAGGTTATGGATGAGTTAATAAATGAAGGTGTAGTAGTAGATGCAATCATAACAGACCCACCATACGGAACAACAGCGTGTAAATGGGATAGCATTATTCCTTTTGATGAGATGTGGCTTAGACTAAACAAGTTGATTAAACCAAATGGTGCAATAGTGTTGTTTGGTAGTGAGCCTTTTAGTAGTGCTTTAAGAATGAGTAATATTAGGAACTATAAATATGATTGGATTTGGGAAAAGGAAAGATTAACAAATATAGCACAAGTTAAAAAAAGGGCGGGTAAAACTACTGAAAATATTATGGTATTTTATTCAAAACAATGTTTGTATAATCCGCAAATGGTTACTTATTCTGGAAAAAAAAGGACGAACAAAGTTAAGAATGGGAAAATGGGCAAACTTACTGATTCTGGAAATAAAAAAGTATTGGAATATAAAGACAATGGATTCAGATATCCAACACAAATATTAAAATTTAAAAGGGATATATTAAAATCTAATTTACACCCAACTCAGAAACCTGTATTGCTTATGGAATACTTAATAAAAACCTACACAAATGAAAATGAAACTGTATTAGACTTTACAATGGGTAGTGGAACAACAGGGGTTGCTTGTAATAAACTAAATAGAGACTTTGTTGGTATTGAATTAGATAATAAGTATTTTGAGATAGCCAAGGAAAGAATGAATGAGTAAGATAACTAAATCAGCGAGGGGTCAAGCATGTACTATCAGACTAGATGGATGTTACGGTGGACCTAATAATGAAACAGTTGTCTTGGCACATCTTAATGGCGGTGGTATGGGTGCTAAGTGTCTTGATATTCATGGTGCTTATTGCTGTAGCAGTTGCCATGATGTATTAGACGGAAGAAAGCCTAGTGGCTATAACAAAGAGTTCTTATTACTGAGCCACCTAATGGGTATGAAACGAACACAAGAGATTTTAGTTAGTAAGGGATTGATGTGAAGCGTGTAATTGAAAGAAAGAAAGAGAAGCGACACATTATCGAATCAATGATAGTTAGTCACTTTAGTCAAAACCCTGAATCAGAGAGGGCAATCATCGAGATAAAAGACGACAAAGACTCACGCTCAACCAAGCAGAACAGACTGTATTGGGAATGGATAGGAACAGTCATAAGTCCTGAACTTGGTTACACTAAGGATGAGGCTCACATGATTCTGAGAGATAAGTTTCTAGGCTATAACGAGGTAACCACTAAGAAGGGTGAAACAGTACGAGAACTAAGAAGCACAACCAAACTAAAGGTGGGTGAGTTCAAGGACTACTTAGAGCAGATAGATATGCTTATGTCAGAATATGGTATAGTATTACCAAGACCTGAAGATTTATATTACGAAAGTCTAGGAATAACAAGGGGTTAGGATGAATACAAAGATGTTAGAGAAAATCAAACTAAACGATTATCATCCTGATGAATTTATAGAGTTATATGTCTGTGCTTTAATGCTAATGGCAGAAGACTCATCAATCAATGACGCACATAACGGTGTCGAATTACTGAGAGAGCAGTTAGACTTCGAGTTAATGCCTGTTCCACCTCACAAGGAGTTACACTAATGTCAGGCGGAAGACCAACTAAGTACAATGACGAAATACAAGTAAAAGCAGACGAATACTTAACCAAGTGGGAAGACTCGAAAGAGGCTGTTCCTACAGTAGCAGGACTCTCTTTATACATAGACACACCTAAGCGAACAATGTACGATTGGGGCGATAAGTTTCCTGAGTTTTCGCATACGTTAGGGATGGTGCAAACAATTCAAGAGTATTCCCTAGTTAATAAAGGCTTAAAAAACGAGATTAACGCTAACATCGGTAAGTTCATGATGTACAACCACGGCTATAAAGAAAAGACAGAACAAGACCTAATGTCTAGCGATGGAAGCATGAAGCAACCTACTAAGATTCAGTTAGTAGGCGTTAGAGCAGATGACAAAGACTGAAGTAGTAGAGGAAGAAACACTAAGCGTTCCTATTCCTGATAAGTTAGTACCTGTATTTGAGGGAGATGCAAGATACAGAGGGAGTTGGGGTGGACGTGGCTCAGGCAAGACAAGAACCTTTGCACTAATGACAGCAGTTAGGGGTTATCTGTGGGGTCAAGAAGGAAGGTCAGGTCAGATACTATGTGGTCGTGAGTTTATGAACTCATTAGAAGACTCATCACTAGAAGAGATTAAACAGGCAATACGCTCAGTTCCTATACTTGAAGATTACTATGAATTAGGTGAGAAATACATCAGGTCTAAAGACGGTCTTATCTCATACACGTTCGTAGGTCTAAGACGCTCACTAGACTCTATTAAATCAAAGGCACACATTCTATTGGCTTGGGTAGATGAAGCAGAGTCAGTAAGTAATATGGCTTGGCAGAAACTAATACCAACTGTACGAGAAGAAGGCTCAGAGATATGGGTAACGTGGAATCCTGAGAGCAAGTATTCAGCAACACATGACCGCTTTAGAGTTAATAAGCCAAAGAACTCTAAGATTGTAGAACTAAATTTCACTGACAATAAGTGGTTTCCTGACGTGTTAGAACAAGAACGCCTTGAAGACAAAGAGAAGCGTGTTGATATGTACGAACACATTTGGGAAGGTGGCTTCTTAGTATTCAGTGAAGGCGCTTACTATTCAACAGAGATGCGCTTGGCTAAGGAAGAAGATAGAGTAGGTGAGGTTAGATACGATAGAGATAAGGGTGTAGTAACTGCTTGGGATTTAGGAATAGGCGACTCAACATCTATTTGGTTTGCTCAGTACATCGGCACAGAGATACACATCATTGATTATTACGAAGCATCAGGTGTTGGATTAGACCACTATGCTATCGTATTACAAGAGAAAGGTTACGTGTATGAACAACACATATTACCGCATGATGTAAGGGTTAGAGAACTAGGCACAGGCAAGTCAAGACTAGAGACATTAGATGGTTTAGGCATTAGAAATGTAGAGATAGCACCTGACCTAAGAGTAGATGACGGCATTCAATCAGCACGTTCAATGATACATAAATGTTGGTTTGATGAAAATAAATGTGAAAAAGGTATCGATTGTTTGATAAACTACACACGAGATTGGGATGAAAACGGTAAGACTTGGCGCTCAAGACCTCGACATGATTGGGCATCGCATGGCGCAGATGCTTTTAGGTATTTGGCGATAGGTTACAGACCATTAGATTCATCTTGGGGTAAGCCTATAAAACGTAACATTAAGGGAGTTGTTTAATGGGTTTATTTGATGAGTTGTTAAGTCAGCCAGGTGTTACAGCAACAGGCGGTGGTTATGGATATGACCCAACCCAAGACGAGATGGAAGTGCGCTTTACAGCAGAAGGCACTCCTTACAATGCTAGACCTGGTACTCCGTTACATGAAGGACACACTAGGGCAAACCAACCTATGTTCAACACACCTAATGTTGAAGTGCCTACAGAACCATCATTATTGAATTACGGATATGACCAAACTGTACAGCCACCTCAACAAGTTGACGTAAATCCTACGCAAGAATACCAAGACATAAACCTGCCTATTAAAGATGTAGTAAATCCGATGGACTTTTACAATCGACAAGGCAGAGCAGATTACATCCCACAGAACATTGTAGATACAAACACAGTATTCGGCAGTCCAAGTCTAGGCTCATTACCAAACCCTACTCAAGACGCTTACGCAGAAGAGCAGTGGTACAACAATGAACAAGCAAAACAAGACGCTAGTGCTATGGAAGCACTTAACAAAGCATCAGCAGAACGTGATAAACAAGCGCAGATTGAAGCACAACTACAAGCATTACTAAAGGCTCAAGGACTAGATAATCGTGCTGAGTGGGATATGCGTAGAGCAGACGACCAATTTGCTAACCTAGACAAGCAGTACGATATTAACAACCAAGTAGCCACAGATGACTTCGGCAACCCACTATTAAACGCTAATGAGCATGGTCAAACAAGTTACGACATAAACGCAATCAAGCAAGAGTCTCTTGATAATCTAATGATGCAAGACAGAGAACCTGTAGCCACCCCACCTGTAGTAGCACCAACAGATAACAAACCTAACTACCCTAGTCACCTAACCCCTTATGCAATAAAAATGCTAGAGGAACAACGCAAAAGAAACGAGATGTTTCAGGGTATAGGTGATACTGCCTCAGACTATTTCGATGGCGTTAAAGACAGAGCAGGACAAGTTTATGACTTAGGTGCTGACGCTGTACAAGGCGCACAGGATTTATACACAGACTTCACTAAGCCTGATACTCGTACTCACAGACAAAGGATGATTGATAATCAGACTAATGTTGTTGAGCCTGTTAAAGAGTTTATAACTGATACTATTCCTGAATTTGCAGGTGATGCTTATGAAGGCATCTTAGAACCTCTTGTAGGTAATTGGTATGACAACCTGTCTAAAGATGCAGAAGGTCCTACACAAGAGTACGATTCAGCAACAGGCGTTCAGAAACCTATGGTGTTTAACTTTAAGAAGTCTCTAGCAACAGAAGTTAAAGGGCTTGTGGATGCTGCAACAAGTCCTGTAGAGACAGCAGATGCTATCGCTAGTGTAATTTCAGGCGCAGTTCAACACACGCTACCTGATGATATGGCTTGGAATGAAGACTCTAAGAAGATGGCAGGGGCTATTGGACAAATGTACGCTGAAAGATATGGCTCTATAGATGGGTTTAAGAAAGCATTATCAGAAGACCCTGTTTCTGTATTAATTGAATTAACAGGCGCAGGATTAGTTAGTAAGGTGGTTGCAGCGAGAACCCTTGCCTCTATGAAGAAAATTGATATGGGTGAGGCTTTAGAGAAGTTCACAGACAAGGCTGTAGAGACAGCAACAATGGGAATGGAAAAGAGAGGGTTTCGTAAGGAACTGATGGTTTTTCATGGTTCGCCTCATAAGTTTGAAAAGTTCGACCATAAATACATGAGTTCAGGTGAAGGTGGTCAGATGATGGGTTGGGGAACATATCTTGCAGAGCATCCTAATGTGGCTAAAAGTTACCAAGCAAGAGATATGGGCATGGAAGATAAACTCATGAAGTTATACGAT
>Ga0233443_1002776_pt1 | contig 12921 bp, 5 predicted proteins | sample SI_123_September_2_FD_182784 | JGI IMG/M metagenome (GOLD analysis project Ga0233443, IMG submission 182784) | Seawater microbial communities from Saanich Inlet, British Columbia, Canada - SI_123_September2016_200_MG | ecosystem: Environmental > Aquatic > Marine > Inlet | place: Canada: British... | reverse complement strand
AAGACTAACAGAGAATCCGTAAGACAATCTGTTAAGTCATTAATCTTAACTGATTATTTCGAACGTCCATTTAAGTCAGACATTGGATGTAGTATTCGGTATTTCTTATTTGAATTGTTCACACCACCTGTTAAACAGCAGATGGAAAGGGCAATTAAAGAAGTAATTAAAAACTATGAACCTCGAGCAGATGTGTTTGAGGTTCTAGTAGAAGAAAGACCAGAAGCAAATGCATTGACAGTGTCGGTGGCATTTATGATATTAAACGATCCTGACCCAGTTATCCTGGATGTCATACTAGAACGAGTACGATAAATGGCAACAGCAAACACATACCTACAAGTAACTGAGTTAGATTTTGATGACATTAGAACTAATCTAAAATCATACCTAAGCACTCAATCACAATTCTCAGACTATAACTTTGAAGGATCTGCTATGGCAGTCCTGCTTGACGTTCTAGCATATAACACTCATTATAATTCATATTACTTAAATATGGTTGCTAATGAAATGTTCTTAGATACTGCTCAACAAAGAGATTCAGTTGTATCTAGATCTAAGGAATTGGGTTATACTCCAGTTTCTAGTGTTGGTGGTACTGCAGCAATTAATTTAGTATTTAATGGTGTTGCCAACACTGTTTCGCAATTCACTATTCCGGCTGCTTCAAAGTTTTCAACTACGATTGATGATATAACTTATACTTATGTCACAACTGCAGCAACCAAAGTAATTAATAATGCTAATACATATTCTACGAATGTTACTATTAGGGAAGGAAACCTTTTAACACATCTGTTCGCAGTAGATTCTAGTAACCCAGTTAGATATATCCTACCTAACAAGGGAATTGATTCTTCAAGTATTACTGTTAATGTTCAAGAATCAGTTTCAGATTCAACTACAACTGAGTTTACAAGGTTATCTAATATTCGTCAAATCTATTCAACTTCAGAAATCTACACGATTGAGGAAGCAGCAGACGAGAAGTATGAAATTATCTTTGGTGATGGTACATTAGGCAAACCAGTTAAGAATGGTAACATTGTTATTGTTTCTTACCTAGTTAATAATGGCGAAGCAACTAACGGTGCCGACACTTTCTCAATTGATACAATGAATATTGGTGTATCATATACAAGTGCTTCAGTATCAACTGTAACTAAAGCAAGTGGTGGTCGTCCAGCAGAATCTATTGAAAGTATTAAGTTTAATGCTCCAAGAAACTACCAGACACAAAACCGTGCTGTAATTGATAATGACTATCAAAGAATCATCCTTGCTGAGAACTCAGACCTACAGTCAGTAATTGCATTTGGTGGAGAGCAAGCAAGTCCCCCAGTTTATGGTAAAGTTTATATTGCTGTTAAACCATTTGCTGAAAGGTTTGCTACTAATACTCGTAAGATACAAATTAAAGAAGGTATTGCTGATAGAGTTCCTTTAGCAATCGACCCAGTTATTATTGATGCAGATTACACTTATGTTGTTCCTACTATTACAACGTATTATGATTTAACATCAACAACTACTACTTCATCTGCTATTGAGCAAAGCATTCGTGATGCTGTTAATACTTTCTCAACTAATAACTTAGAGAGATTTGGCAACCGTTTAAGATTCTCTAGGTTTGTTAGAGCATTGGATAATACTTCTAATGGTTATATTTTAAATAATGATGTATCTCTTAAACTAGAGAAACGTTTTGTTCCTGACTTCGGTAAGTTACAAACTATATCATTAAACTATAATAATGCTATTAGAAAGGGTACGTTAGATTCTACCCAATTTACATATAAAGGTTTCTCAGCATACTTAGATGATGATGGTTTGGGCAATATTAGTGTGTATCGTTTTAATGATGCTAAAGAAAAAGTAAACATTGGTGTTGAAGTTGGAACAATAAATTATGAGACTGGTGCTATACAAATCACTGGTATTGCCCCGACTGCTGTTGCTGACTTAGAATTAAAGGTTTCAGTTATACCTGAAAGGTTAGACGTTATCCCAGTAAGGGAACAAATATTATTAATGGAATCAGGTGACGCAGTAATTAGTGTAGTTGGCGAGAACAGTTAATGTCTGTATCAAATAAGATATCCACTCTTGTAAAGAATCAATTCCCTGATTTCTATAAGGAAGACGGTGAAAACTTCTTAGCATTCATAGAAGCATATTATGAATATATGGAGCAGTCTGGCAAACTTACTGACGGTATTGCCAACCTACAAGATTACAGAGATATTGATAAAACCTTAGATGAGTATGTTGAATACTTTAGAAAGGATTTATTACCATCTATCCCAGCATCTACAATTGCTGATAAAAGACTTCTTGCGAAAGCAATTAAAAACTTTAACCAATCTAGAGGAACACTTGCTTCTTATAAGTTATTGTTCCGTTCAGTATATAATGAAGACGTAGAGTTAAGTTATCCTGCTGACCAGATCCTTAAAGTGTCTGATGGTGATTATAGAATTGATAGATATCTAATTGCTAGTTACAATTCTGCAACATATTCGTTTATTGGTAAAACTATTAAAGGTGCTGAGTCTGGTGCTGAATGTTTAGTTGAGGATGTTGTAAGACGTGTCGTTAGAGGCAGGGATCTTATGCAGATTCTTGTATCAAACATTAAAGGAACATTTAATAACCTAGAACCAGTAAGACTATTAACAGATACTGCTGGTTCTGGGCATGTACCTATTATCGAAGCAGGCATTAGTACTGCTACAATCGTTAGTCCAGGTGGTGAGTATGCTCCAGGTGATGTTGTTGATTTAATTTCAAGTGATGTCGGAGACTTTGGTAAAGTAGTTGTTACTTCTATTAGTGACTTGGGTGGTACTCTTACATTCTCATTAGCAGACGGTGGTTCTGGTTATACTCCATCAACTCAACCTGGCGGATCGGTAATTGAATTTATTGGTGGTGATGGTTCATCTCCTGCTAGTTTTAGAATTGACAACAATGATATTGGTGATACGTTTGCTGTTCAAATGAATACCAACTTAATTGCTAGTAATAATATCTATGGCAGTCTTGCCCCAATCGTGTCACCTTATGGATTAAACTCAACCTTTGCTAACACGTTATTGAGTAACCCATCATTCGGATTCCCTGAGATTGGTGAAGCAGTTACACAAACAAATTATAGAGATAATGCTAATGCTGTAATAAACATAGCAAACACTCAAACTATTAAAGTTGGCGACTCATTATATTCTGCTAACAACTCTGCAAATGCAACCGTATTAAGTATTGTAAATGTTACAGCAGGTAATACAGCAGTTCGTGTTGATGCTTATAAGAATTTTACAAATGGGCATACACTCCGTTCACGTTTTGCGAACTCATCTGGTAATACAGTAGGAACATCTATTTCGTTCCAAAGTAATACAATTGGTTATCACGTTATGCAAGTAGGTAACGTAGCAGGTCAAATTATTTCAACTGGTGATGAATTAGTTGGTAGAACTTCTGGAGCATTCGGTGTAGTTAAAAAGGTTATTACTACAACTGCTAACGGTTATACACGTGGAGTTGGTGGTGCTGATGACAGAGATCTAGTCTACTTACAAGTTGGTGCAAACACAACAGCAAATACATCAAGTCAATTTGATAACGGTGCTATGAAAGCATTCGTTGCTAATGAAGGTTTAAGATTAGTTGCTGCAAATACAACAGTTGGTAACGTTGTTTCTCAAACTGCTAATACTAAGATTGAAAATATCCATACTAAATTAAGCGACTCATTTTTATTCTCAGCAGAAACTATTGGTACGATTGATAAGTTATCATTAGTAGTTGGTGGTTCTGGTTATTCTGTTGCCCCTACTATTAGTGTTAGAGAAAATGATATTGCATCATTAGGTATTGGCGAAGCATACATTACTATGCAAAGTAATAATATCAACTGGGGAACTGGTAATTCAAGTTTCACTAAACTAGATACAAACGATAAGATTGTACAATCAAGTTCTGGTGCTACTGGTCACGTTAAAGGTGGGCATGCTCCAAACCAAGGAATTACAGTTACTGCTCATGCTAATGGTATTTATGAAATGACTGTTAGAGTGTGGCAGGATATCTTACAGAGAAAACCTGGAAACATAGTTTTTGCTAATAACACCACTGTTGCTTTACAATCATTCAATTCATCATACACTCCTGGATTAGAGGCAGATGCTAGATCTGTTATTGATACTGGTAGTGCTAAGATTACATTTGTTAAAGATGAAGGTGTTCTTGGTGATAATGCTATTATTAATGCAGGTGTTGGTGCTAATGGTACGATTACTGGGTTGAGGGTTTTAGATTCTGGTTATGCATATAAGCATAATGAACAAGTTGTTATGACTGCGACCACAAGACCACTTGCTACAAGTGCTGAAGTTACATTAGGTTTAAGTGGTGTTGCTAATGCTGAAGGTTATTATGCTACCACAAGAAGTCATGTATCATCTGCTCGTGGGTTCATTCAAGATAGTAAATATTATCAGGAGTACTCTTACGAAATTGTATCAGCAATTTCACTTGACAGATATAAGGATTACGCATTAAAACTTGTGCATCCTGCTGGACAGGCATTGTTTGGCAAGTTCCGTTCTCAGAGTAATGTCTCTATTGATGTAACTGTATCAACTCATAACAAAAAACGTCAGCAATCTAATGGTTCGATTAGTATAAATAATGGAAGTTATACAATAACTGGTGTTGGTACTTCATTCTTATCAGAGTTTGCTAATAACGATACAATCGTAGTTGAATATTTACCACAAACGTTCTATTCAATACCACTAAATATAGTATCGAGTAATACATCTGCTAATGTGAAAATTGCTTGGGCAAATACTAATTTGTCTAGTGCTAATACATATTATATAAACGGAAACATTTAATGCCTTATATCTACGCAACAAAAGAATTATCAATAAACAATGCTAAAGCATTCGTTCACTCAATGAATGCTGAAGAAGATAGCAGAAACGTTAAAAGGTCGACAATCCTTTATATGGTTGTAGGTAAGTCTAAAGAATGGGCAGACGAACCAACCCCAATTAATCCAGTAGACACTGACCAATATTTAAGATATGATATCTTCAGAAATGCAATCGGTGCTAAGAAAATTCAAAGCAGTGGTTGTAGTCATATCACAACAAGATATGATTGGACTTCTGGTACAGTTTATTCTATGTACAGAGATACAGATGAAGACGTCTACGATCGTGCGACTTGGGTAATTACTGATGAATATAATGTATATAAATGTATCTACAATAATAAAGGTGGAACTTCTACAATCAAACCTAGTGGGTTCTCAACTACATCATTCACTACATCAGACGGTTATACTTGGAAATACTTATACTCAGTTTCATTAGGTGAAGCAGATAAGTTTCTAACTCCATCTCATATGCCAGTTAAAACTATCACAACTGGTACTGGATCGATTGAATCTGATAGACAACTAGCAGTACAAAATGCTGCAGTAAATGGTGCTATCGAGATTGTAGAAACTGTTGCCGTTGGTTCGGGATATAACTACGTTGCTAATGGTGTAGTAGAAGCAGGTGGTAGATCTACCTTAAAACTTTCTGCTGCGGGTTCTAACCCACCTTCTCCTATTGATAATTTCTATAATGGTGAGAGTGTTTATATTTTATCAGGAACGGGTGCAGGGCAACTAAGACGTGTTATTGATTATGCAGGTGCTACTAAAACTTTAACAGTTAATACGGCATTCTCTACAACTTGTAATACAGACTCAAGAGTTATCATCTCACCAACCATAACACTTATCGGTGATGGTAAAGGTGCTAAAGCATATTCAAGAGTAGATACTTCAACTGGTTCTATATCAAACGTTTCGATTATCGCATTAGGAAGTGGATACACTAAGGCAAAAGTAATTGTTTCATCTAATGCTGTTCATGGTACAGGTGCTACTGCTAATGCTGTTATCAGTCCAGTTGGTGGCCATGGTTCAGACCCTATCCGTGAATTGGGTGGTGATAAGTTATTATTGAATGTTAAATTCAGCAACCTAGATGGTGTGTCTGCTAACGGTAATGGATATGTTCCTAGTAACACATCATTCAGAACTATTAGTATTATGAAAGATCCAGTGTTAAAGGTGGATGCTAATAACAATCATACATCAATTGAACACGTTGCTAATACTTCTAACAGTCCTACGATGTTAAGACTGACTACAAGAATGAAAATATCATACAATCAAATGGACGGTTCAACTCCTAAGAATGCATTAGCAGTAAATGATATTATTACAAACGAAAGAAATAGATTACGTGCTGAGAATGGAACATTAGAATTCGTAACAGAATTAGGTCCAGCAGCAAGAACTTCTGCTGCATTAGCAAATGCGGTTAAAGGTGCTAATGCTAATATTGTATATTTAAGAGAAGATGAAACTGAATCAGATCCATCTTTCTATACAGTATATGTGAATGATATGGATAGTTACAGCGATTATGCAGCATTTGCTAAAGACGATATCATTTTGAAAAGCACAAGCGACACTAAGGTTGCGACAGTAGAAGCAATCAAAGGTCCAGAAGCAAATACATATTCTGGTCAGATATTAGTGACAGAAAATGTACAACCAGTAACAAGATCCCCAGAACAAACAGAAGATATTAAAATTATCTTAGACTTTTAAATAGGTAAATAAAAATGGCAATTGAAACAAACTTAAACACTTCTCCATACTTCGACGACTTCGACGAGAGTAAGAACTTTCATAGAGTTCTATTCCGTCCAGGTTTTTCTGTTCAGGCAAGAGAATTAACTCAAATGCAATCGATTCTACAAAACCAAGTAGAACGATTTGCTAATGAAGTTGTTGTTGATGGAACAGTTATTACTGGTGTTGGTATTTCAACTGATACTGTTGAGTATGTCAAACTTAGAGATAAGGATGCTAACAACCGTGTATTGCTATTAGGTGATTTCTATACTGGAAGTTCTGTTGCTAACGTAGTTATTACTGGTGCTACTTCTGGTATGACTGCCAAATTAGTAGATGCTAAAGAAGGTTCTGAGGCTGCAGCACCTAACTACTTGTCATTGTTTGTAAACTACACAAACTCTGGTTCTAATAATACAACAAAGACGTTTACTAATAATGAAACTTTATTAGTAAGACATTCAGGCAATAGCACATTTGTCGTTGCTGCCAACTCAATTGCTACAAGTTCTACTGGTGAAGGATTTAAAGCAACAGTATCTGATGGTGTTATATACCATAAAGGCAACTTCGTAAGAGTTGCAGCACAAAATGTTATTGTTGATAAGTATGCTACGACTCCTAGTAAGAAGATTGGTTTTGAAACTACTGAAACTATTGTAGATTCTAATGCTGATTCTTCATTACTAGATAACTCAACTGGTTCTACTAACTTTGCTGCTCCAGGTGCGACTCGTCTTAAGATGACTCCAACTCTAGCAGTAAGAAGTTTAACTGCTGCGAATACAACTACATTCTTCACAATTGCCAGGATTGAAAATGGAGAAGTTGCTCAAAGATTTACTGACACAACGTATTCAGATATCGGTCAATATATTAATAAGAGAGCATATGAAACAAGCGGCAACTTTGCTGTTGAACCATTTAATATTCGTATTAGAGAACACTTAAAGAATTCAAATAATCTTGGTCGTTATTCTGCTGCAGATGGCGGCAGTGTCACTAAACTGGTTGCTGAAGTTGAAAGAGGTGCTGGTTATGTTGGTGGAAATAGGGTTTCTGTTGACACGTCTGTATTTAGAGACGTAGATAAAGCAACTGACTGGGACACTAAAGACGGTCGTGCGATTGGTCAAGCATTTGGTAACTACATTTATGCTAAAGAAGTTGTTGGTACTTGGGACTTCCAAGGTTTAAGAGAAGTTGCTCTACACGATGCTAAACAACGTGGTATCTCTGGTAAGAACTTAGGTACTCAAGGTGCTGTTGGTTCTTCAATTGGTACTGCTCGTGTTCGTGGATTCCAATGGCACTCTGGTACTGCTGGTACTGCTTCGGGACAATTCAGAATTTACTTATTTGATGTTAAAATGGATTCAGGCAAATCATTCTCTCAAGTAAGAGGTGTTTACGAAAACAATACTTCTGGTCCAAAATCAATGTGTGACATTGTACTTGAAACTAATGGTTCTGCTAAATTACAAGAACCTGGATTAAATAAATTAATATTCCCGTTTACTCAAAGAGGAACTAAAACATTAAAAGATTCTTCTAGCAATATTGATACTCAATTTGTTTATAGAACTGAAAAGACTGTAACGTTTGCTACTGATGGCACTTCAACCGTAACTGCAAATACTTCTCACTCTGGTGGTACTGAGGTTAATAACGATACTGGTTCTCCATTATCAAATACTGACGAAAGAAATATTGTTGTCGTTTCTAGAGGTGCTGTTAGCACTGATGCTCATACTGGGCAAGTAACAGCATTTACTGGAAATACAATTACTGGTTCTGCTACTACGTTTACTACGCAATATCAAGTTGGCGACTTTATTACTATCTCTGATGGTGCTAATACGGTAACAGAAAGAATTACAACTGTGACAAATAACACATCAATGAAAATTGCTAACACAGTTCCTTACACTAGATCTTCTGTTGGTCTTGCTCATAAAACTACTTTCCCTTCAGGTTATATCTGGGATACAAGTGGTAATGGTACAATCACTTCAACTTCTACTCAACATCAAATCAATTTACAACAAGCAAACCTTGCTTCATCGTTTAGTGCTTCAGTGTACTTTAACCGTTTAAGAAGTGATGCTGTACAAACTGCTAAGACTGTATTAAAAGATAAGTATATTCATATTAACACTGGTTCGCATAGTGCTAGTAAAAACGGTGCATGGTCATTAGGTGTTGCTGACGCATATAAATTAGTTGCTGTTTATAAAGGAACTAACACTGCTGTTTCATCTTCAGATAATGACGTGACAACCGATTTTGAATTAGATTCTGGTATGAAGGATGCGTTCTATGACACATCATTCTTAAAACAAAAAGCAACAAGTTCACTCGACTTAACAAATTCAGGTTTAATGGTTAAGTTTAATTACTTTGGTAGAGATGTATCAAATGGTATTGGTTACTTATCTGTAGATTCTTATCCAGTTGATGATGTTTCTTCAGCAAACTCTACTGCTATTTTTACTCAAGAGATTCCTCTATTCACTTCTCCAAGCACTGGTAAAGTATCAGACCTAAGAGATTCTGTAGACTTTAGACCTATTAAAACAAATACTGTTACGCCACATGCTACTGGTGCTGTTGGTTCCGCACCAACTAACCCTGCTGAATTGACGGCATTTGACATTCCATCAACTGGTTCGCATATGCCGACTCCTGATGAAAACTTCCAAACTGATATTCAATTCTACCTTCCAAGAAAGGATCGTGTAGTATTGACTAAAGAGGGTAGTGTAGAAGTAGTTAAAGGTGTTCCTGGTCTTACTCCAAGAACACCAACTGAATTGGCAGGTTCTATGACATTGGGTGTTCTTAACGTTCCAGTATTCCCATCACTTTCAACTTATGTTGCCAAACAATATAATAGAAATGATTATCAAGTAACAATGGACTTAGAAAATAATCGTAGATACACGATGAAAGATCTACGTGCTGTTGAACAACGTGTTAAGAATTTAGAATACTACTCATCACTTAATGCACTTGAAGCATCTGCTAAGAATAAACAAATGTTTGGTGCTACTGGAATTGAACGATTTAAAAATGGTTTCCTAGTAGATAACTTTGATGGTCATAATATTGCCGACTCTGGTGTTGATGGATATAAAGCATCTATTGATAGATATGCTTCTCAATTAAGACCTTCATTTACTAGGGCAGATGTGAGTTTTAGTAAGTCGTCAACATTAACATCTTCAAATATCACAAAGACTGGTGATTTAATATCACTTTCATATACGACTAGTGATTTAGTAAGTCAACCATTTGCGAGTAAATTGAGAAACCCTGCTCAAGAATTAACATTTAACTGGGTTGGTGAAATTAATTTAAACCCACCTGCTGACAATACGTCCGACACAACTACCCTACCTGATATTCAAGTAGACTTTAGTGGTATGTATGATTCAATTGCTCAAATTACTAACCATCTTGGAACTAATTGGGGTGAATGGAATACAACTTCAACATCAAGTCGAACTGGATGGGGTAGAACAAGTGGTTCTAGGTCAAGTGAAGGGCAGGGCGTGGCAGGTATTTTAACTACTTCACAAACCAATCAAATTAGAGAGGGAATACAATTATCTGTAAGTCCTTCTAACGAATTAATTTCATTAGGAAATCACGTTGAGAACGTTGCCATTCGTGACTTTATGCGTTCTAGAATGATCCAATTTACTGGAACACGTATGAAACCTAATACACGTGTTTATCCATATTTTGATGGAGAAGCAGTCACTGCTTATTCTACACCTACCAATTCATCATTTGCTAATACTGCTAACGAGGGTGCAAGTTTAACAACTGATGCTTCTGGTAACGTTTATGGTATGTTCCGTATCCCTAATGATGATAGTTTAAAATTCCGTGTTGGTACTAGACGGTTTGAATTGAAAGACATTTCAAACATTACTACTCAAGCAAGTTTATTAACTACTTCTGCTCATGGTGATTATACAAGTATTGGTTTAGATGTAACTCAACGTGGTTCGTCTATTAACATGGTTACTCCTCAAATATCTCGAAATACCATAACTGAAAATAGAACTTTGTCTTCAATGTCTTGGCGTCCATTCCCAGATAACGGTGACCCAATATCACAAACGTTTACATGTAATGCTGGTGAGTCTGATGGAGCATTTATTACTAAACTTGATTTGTTCTTTGGTAAGAAGTCTAGCACTTTCCCATTAACAGTACAAATTAGAGAAGTTGAAAATGGATTTCCTACTACAACTATTGTTCCTTATGGTTCTAAAACTTTACAACCAAGTGAAATAAATGCTAATAATACTTCTGCAACAACCGCAACTTCATTTACTTTTGATTCACCAGTATTCTTAACTAATAATATTGATTATGCATTTACAGTTATTCCTGGTGGCAATTCTGACGACTTCAACCTTTGGGTTGCAAAACTTGGTGGTACAGATATAGATACTGATGAATTGATTGATAAACAACCTGCCTCTGGTATGTTGTTTACTTCTGCTGACAATAAAACTTGGTCTCCGATTCAATCTGAAGATATCAAATTTAAAATACATAAAGCAAACTTCACTACAAGTACTGGTACATTATATGTAGAGAATGATGATATTGAATTTATGTCATCTGATAATTTCTACGGAACGTTCAACCACGGTGAGAAAGTTGTCGCTGAGTCAGTATTAAGACTACAAGGTATTACTGGTAATGCTGCAGGTGCATATGTTACTGTTGGTACAACTATTGCTAATACGACTGGTACTGCAGCAAACGGTGTTGTTAGAAGTATTATTAATGAGTATGCTAATGGTACAGTTATTGTTAAGGTAGATCCGTATAATCCAACTAAGTTTGGTACTATGGCGACTGGTAATAATTCAGTTCTCATTTTAGGTTCTAACTTCACGAATGGTAAAGGTAAAGTAGATTCGTTTACTGCTAATACTAACAGTGGTTATGTTAAGTTTATTGATTCTCCGAACGGTAAGATTTATTTAGATACTCCGACTGGTGTGTTTGCTAATGGTTATGTTCGTGGTCAAGTATCAGGTGCAGCAACTAGAGTAACTTCTGTTGATAATGTATCATTTAATACTCTAGTTCCTAAGATTCCTATGATTAATTATGGTAATACAGTTTCTTCATGGACTGCTAGAACCACATCTGATTCTGGCGTTATTAATTCCTCATATACCAATCTAAATATTACTGAAGAAAATAACTTTACTATCGGTGAGAAGAAAGTTTATTCTAAGACTAACGAAACAGGATTAACTGCTGTTGATGGTTCTAAGAAAACTATGGTTATGAAAGGTATATTCTCTACTACTGATACAAATGTTTCTCCAGTGATTGACGATTCTAGAATTAATGGAATCGTGATTGGTAACGTGATAAATAATGTAAATACTGACGAACATAAAACGGTTGGCGATGCGTCTGTAAGATACTTCACTAAACCAATTGAATTGGCAGACGGTCAGGATGCAGAAGATTTAAGTGTATTCTTATCATCTTATAAACCACAAGGTACTGAGATTAAAGTATATGCTAGAATTCATAATCCAGAAGATAGTGAGAATTTTGCTGATAAAGACTTTACACCTTTAACACAAATAACCGCAAGTAATACTTATTCTGATTCAGTTGATACATCTGACTTTAAAGAGTTTGAATTTGGGTTTAGTGCTAATACTGACGGACAAGGGTTCTTAACTACTGCTAACTCTCATGCCCGTTTAGAAAGTTCAAATAATAATGTTGTTGCTTATCGTTCTGCTGGTGGTGGTATTTACCATACCTATAAAACATTTGCTATTAAGATTGTTATGACTTCAAGTGGTACAAATATTGTACCATTTGTTAAAGATATGAGGTCTATTGCTTTACAAAAGTAACAGTTACTATTATATCAAAGAGGCACACCTCTATTATACTACTAAATAGATGAATAGTCAAATAATATTATGAAAACTTTAAAGATAGAAAATGAGGAAGAACTGATAAGGGATGTAGCAACCCAAGCAGTTCTGAATAATAATATGTCTAGTCTAGAAAAGTATAAGGCAAGACGCAATAAAGAAAGAGAAATGAACGATGATGTTCAAACTCTTAAGAATGATATGAAAGAAATAAAAGAATTACTACAACAACTTATTAAGTAGAGAAAAGATATGGCAATAACAGTTTCAAAT
>Ga0233443_1002756_pt1 | contig 12980 bp, 9 predicted proteins | sample SI_123_September_2_FD_182784 | JGI IMG/M metagenome (GOLD analysis project Ga0233443, IMG submission 182784) | Seawater microbial communities from Saanich Inlet, British Columbia, Canada - SI_123_September2016_200_MG | ecosystem: Environmental > Aquatic > Marine > Inlet | place: Canada: British... | reverse complement strand
TTATAATAAATTTGCCCAGCATTTGGATATCTGAGAGGCGACATTTTGTCCCTCTTTTTTTTTAAATAAAGTTAAGTAAATGGAAAATATATCACTATTAGACTCTTTTTCTGAATTCAAAGATGAAAAGTTAATTGACAGAGTAACCTTAATGGTTATACTTGAAGAAGTATTTAGAAATACTCTTACAAGAAAATTTGGTACGGATGAAAATTTCGACATTATTATTAATCCTGATAAAGGTGATCTTGAAATATGGCGAAATAGAATCGTTGTTAAAGATGGAGAAGTAGAAGACCCTAATGCGGAAATCGAATTAAAAGAAGCAGTAAAAATTGAACCTGACTTTGAGGTAGGAGAAGAAGTCTCAGAAGAGTTTAAATTACTTGATTTAGGAAGAAGATCTATACAGTCACTTAGGCAGAATCTTGTAGCCAAAGTTTTTGAGCATGATAGTAATAATACATTTAACCAGTTTAAAGATAGAGTAGGAGAAATATTTACTGCAGAAGTTCATCACGTTAGAGCAAGAGAGGTTATACTTCTGGACGATGATGGAAACGAATTAATTATGCCAAAGGACAAGCAAATTCCAAAAGATTTCTTTAGAAAAGGTGATAATGTAAGAGGTGTGATTGAAAATGTTGAGTTAAGAGGAAACAAACCTAGAATTATCTTCTCAAGAACCTCTCCTTTATTCTTAGAAAAATTATTTGAACAAGAAATTCCTGAAGTTTTTGATGGTTTAATTAGCATTAAAAAAGCTGTTAGAATTCCTGGTGAAAAAGCAAAAGTTGCTGTTGATTCTTATGATGATAGAATAGATCCAGTTGGAGCTTGTGTTGGAATGAAGGGTTCAAGGATTCATGGAATAGTAAGAGAGTTGGGTAATGAAAACATTGATGTTATAAATTACACAAATAATACTCAATTATTTATTACAAGAGCACTTAGTCCTGCAAAAGTGAATTCTTTAAATATCGACGAAGAGAAAAAAACTGTTCAAGTTTATCTTAATCCTGATGAAGTATCAAGAGCTATAGGTAAAGGAGGACACAATATAAGATTAGCTGGGAGGTTAACAGGTTATGAAATCGATGTTTACAGAGAAGGAGCAGAAGAAGATGTTGAGCTTACTGAATTTAAGGATGAAATTGATGCGTGGGTGATTGAAGAGTTTAGAAAAGTTGGATTAGATACAGCAAAGAGTGTTTTAGAACTTAGTGCAGAGGATTTAGTTAAAAGGACTGACCTTGAGGAAGAAACTGTATCTGATGTTCTAAAGGTTTTAAAAGAAGAATTTGAAGACTAAAAAATATATATGCCATCACCAATAAGGTTAAATAAAGTACTTAAAGAACTTAATATATCTCTAGATAGAGCTGTTGAATTTCTTAGTTCAAAAAAAATTGAAATTGAGCCAAGGCCAACCTCAAAAATTGATCAAAATACTTACGACCTTCTTCTTGATGAATTTCAAACTGATAAATCTGATAAGGATAAACTTGAAGAGATTAATACAAAAAAGAGAAAAGAGCTTGAAGCTAAACTAGCTGAAGAAATCAAGGAAGAAGAGTTGAAATCTCAACAAGCAATTAAAAAAGAAGAGTTAAAATCTCAACAAGCAATTAAAAAAGAAGAGTTAAAATCTCAACAAGCAATTGAAAAAGAGGAGTTAAAATCTCAACAAGCAACTGAAAAAGAAGAAACTCCGATTGAAAAAGATAATACAACTAAAAAGGAAGTCTCTGAATCTCCTTCAAAAGTAAAGAAATCTATTGAGGAGGTTAAGGTAAACCCTGATAATCCATCAAAAATTCAAACAAATTTCCAAAAGCTCACTGGTCTAAAGAAAACAGGAGAGGTAATTGATTTAGATTCGATAAAGAAAAAAGAAGAAAAAGTAGAAGAGTCTAAAAAGAAGAGAAGAAAAAGAATTAGTAAAGATGTGTCTAAGCCAAAGGATCTTACAAATAAATTCAATAAGAATAACAAGCAAAGCACTACTAATCTAAAAGTTGAACCTACTAATGATGAAATACAGAAACAAATTAGGGAAACTCTAGAAAAACTACAAGGAAAATCATCTAAGTCTAAGGGAGCTAAATACAGAAAAGATAAAAGAGATCAAAGAAAAATTCAGACCGAAGAAGAAGAAGCCTTACAAGAAAAGGAAAGTAAAATAATTAAGATTACTGAGTTTATAACAGTTGGTGAAATTGCAACTCTTATGGATATAAGTTCAAATGATATAATTTCTACATGTATGAGTTTAGGAATTATGGTAACAATGAACCAAAGATTAGATGCAGAAACTCTATCTGTTGTTGCTGATGAGTTTGGATACGAGCTAGATTTTATTAAAACTGACATTGAGGAAGATCAAGAGGAAGTCGAGGAAGAAGAAGATCCTAAGAATTTAGTAGAACGACCTCCAATAGTAACTGTAATGGGGCATGTAGATCATGGAAAAACATCTCTTCTTGATTTCATAAGGAAATCGTCAGTAACAGAAGGAGAGTCAGGAGGTATTACTCAGCATATTGGTGCTTATTCTGTTGCAGTTAATTCTAAAAAAATAACATTCTTAGATACACCAGGTCATGAGGCATTTACCGCTATGAGAGCCAGAGGTGCTCAAATTACTGATATTGTAATTATTGTAATTGCTGCAGATGATAATATAATGCCTCAAACTAAAGAAGCAATAAGTCACGCTCAAGCAGGGGGTGTTCCAATAATTTTTGCAATAAATAAAGTTGATAAAGAGGGAGCTAATCCTGATAAAGTTAAAGAATCTTTGGCTTCAATGAACCTTGTAGTTGAAGATTGGGGTGGTAAAATTCAGTCCCAAGATATTTCTGCATTAAAGGGTCAAGGTATAGACTCACTTCTGGAAAAAGTTTTACTTGAAGCAGAGATAATGGATTTAAAAGCTAATCCAAATAAGAATTCTTCAGGTTCTGTTTTAGAAGCATATTTAGATAAAGGCAGAGGATATGTTTCGACAATATTAGTTCAAAATGGTTCTTTGAAAATAGGTGATTATTTATTAGCAGGAAAAACAAGTGGAAAGGTTAAGGCAATGTTTGATGAGTCAGGAAACTCTCTTAAGCTTGCTTCGCCATCTACTCCTGTATCTGTTCTTGGTTTGGATGGAGCTCCTCAAGCAGGTGACCCATTTAAAGTTCTAAATGATGAAAAGGAAGCTAAAATGATTGCTTCTAAAAGAACTCAGTTGGGAAGAGAACAAGATGTTAGAACTCAAAAACATTTAACTCTTGACGAAATTGGTAGAAGAATTGCAATTGGAGACTTTAAAGAGCTTAATGTTATAATTAAAGGTGATGTTGATGGTTCTGTTGAGGCTTTAACTGATTCTTTTCAAAATTTATCAACCGAAGAAATTCAGGTTAATATTATATTGAAAGCTGTAGGAGCAATTACAGAATCAGATGTATTGTTAGCTTCAGCTTCTGAAGCAATCATTGTTGGATTTAATGTCAAACCTACACTTAGTGCTAGAAAATTATCTGAAAAAGAACAGATTGATATAAGGTTTTACTCTATAATTTATGATGCAATTAATGATTTAAAGGATGCTATGGAGGGTATGCTTTCACTAGAGATTAAGGAAGAAAGCACAGGAGAGGCAGAAGTTCGAGAGACTTTTAAAATCTCAAGAGTTGGAACTATTGCTGGGTGTATGGTAACTTCAGGGAAAATATTTAGAAACTCAAGCATCAGAGTTGTAAGAGCTGATGAAATGATTTTTGAGGGTAAACTACTTTCATTAAAAAGGTTTAAAGATGACGTTAAAGAGGTAGCTAAAGGATATGATTGTGGTATTCAGGTCAACGAATTTAATGACCTAGTGGAAGGTGATATTATTCAATGTTATCAAGAAATTGAAGTGAAAAGAAAATTATAATTCAGAAAGTTTTATAATAAAAGATCCAGGATATTTTCTTCTAAATCCTTCTAATTTTTGAGATGCAATATTAATGTCCTTGAATTCTCCGATTCTAACTTTATAATTAGGTGTTTCAAATATTAACTCTGATTTAATTTCCTTAAAAGTTTCTTTAAAATCATTTAAAATAGAATCTGCAATTTTGAGACTTCCGAAATATATCTGGATTGTATAATATGTTGATTCAAAAATTCTTTTACTGTAATCTTTCTTTATTTGAAATAATTTTTGAGTAACAGTATCATTATATACAACGCTTTCGTCTTGTGCATTCATAAAAGAATTACTCAAAATAATTAGCACTAATGTTATTGAAAATTTAACTCTTATCATAATTTGTTGTCCCAAATTTACTAAAATGCTTGAATTTATTATTTAGAATCATTATAAATTAAATATTTGTTTATTCTAGAGTTTTAAAAATGACGTTTATGACTTAAATTTGTGCTGTTTTAAAAGTGGTTAAAACTTTGTTTTAGATATCATGTATAAAAATCTTTTCGCCCCCAACTAAATGTTACAGATAAAAAGAATCTTTTTAGTAACACTGCTTTTACCCTCACTAAGCATTTCCCAAGATGCCGACGTTCAAGCTGGAAAAAATTTATTTAATGCAAATTGTGCTGCCTGTCATAAGCTTAATAAAAAAGCTGTTGGTCCAGCACTTAGTGGTGTAACCGAAAAATATGATAAAGATTGGTTATATAGTTGGATAAGAAATGGATCGCAAATGATTAAAGGCGGTGATGCTCAGGCTGTTGCTGTTTGGGAAGAATATAATCGTTCAGTGATGACGAATTATCCTCAGTTTAGTGATGAACAGATTGATAATATTTTAGCTTACACTAACTTTACTCCTCCTGCTCCAACTAATGCTGCTGTAGGTACAACTGAAACAACTAGTCAAGGTTCTAGTGTGTCTATAAACATTATCCTAGCTGTAAGTATAGTAATCTTTACGATTCTTGTAGTAATGTTGTTTTTGGTTCAAAGAACTCTTGTTAAAATTGCTAATGCAAGTGGAGTAAAAATCGAATCAGAACCTAAAAAGAATATCACACCTTTATGGCAGACTGTTATTAATAATCAGTTTTTAATTTTTATAATGGTTGTAGGATTCTTATTATCCAGTGCATATTTTACGTATGGTTATCTCATGCAAATTGGAATTGATCAAGGCTACGCTCCTATTCAGCCAATTCATTATTCCCATAAGATTCATGCTGGTGCTAATCAAATAGAATGTAAGTATTGTCACTCTTCTGCAAGAGTATCAAAACACTCTGGTATACCAGCGTTAAATGTATGTATGAATTGCCATGAATATATTTCAGATTATAATGGTGAGGAAGATTTGGAAAATGGATATACAAAAGACTTCTACACAAACGAGATAAAAAAACTTTATTATGCAGTTGGATGGGATGAAGAAAATCAAGTTTACACAGGAGATACAAAACCCGTAAAATGGGTAAGAATTCATAATCTTCCTGACTTTGTGTATTTCAATCATGCACAACATGCACAAGTAGCTAACATTGAATGTCAAACATGTCATGGGCCTGTAGAGGAAATGGAAGTTATGTATCAATACTCACCATTGACTATGGGCTGGTGTATTGATTGTCACAGGGAAAGCAATGTTAATAAAGACAATGAGTATTATCAAAAAATTCACGATGAGCTTTCAAAAAAATATGGTGTTGAAAAATTAACTGTAGCACAACTTGGTGGAATTGAATGTGCTAAATGTCACTATTAGAATTATGCAGAACAAAAAATTATATTGGAAAGGAATTGAACAACTAGATACTGATAGTTCTATAGTTGAAGGTCTTGAGAATAATGAATTTGTAGAAAAATTACCTGTTAATTCGGATGATGAAAAAAATTCTACAAGAAGAGACTTCTTGAAATATGTAGGTTTTAGTTCAGCTGCTGCTGCTATCGTAGGCTGTGAGGGACCCGTTATAAAATCTGTACCATACGTTGTTCAACCAGAACAAATAATTCCTGGTGTTGCAAATTACTACGCAACTACAATTGCAGATGGTAATGATTTTAGTAGTATACTAGTTAAAAAGAGAAGGAAGACCAATTAAGATTGAGAGCAATAAAGATGCATCAACTTTTGGTGATGCTAATGCAAGAGTTCATGCTTCTGTTTTATCATTATATGATGCAAATAGAATTCAAGGTCCTAAAATATCAGGAGAGTATACAGATTGGCAATCATTAATTAATTTAGTTAGAGTTAATCTTACAAATTTCTCCAAAAATGATAAGAAAGTTGTTCTCTTAACTCAGACATATCCTAGTCCTACTTCAAAAGAAATAATTAGTGAGTTTTTAGATCAATATCCAAATATATCCCATGTTACTTATGATGCTATTTCAGATTCATCAACTCTAGATGCTTTTGAAAACATATATGGCCTCAGAGCAATGGCAGATTATGATTTTTCAAAAGCAGAAAATATAATTTCTATTGATGCAGATTTTTTATCTGATTGGCAAGGTGGAGGTTATTCATCTGGATATACAATGACAAGGGTTCCTGATAAGTCCAAGAAAAAAACAATGTCTTATCATATTCAGTTTGAATCAAATTTGACTTTAACAGGATCAAATGCTGATGATAGAGTTCCTGCTAGACCTTCTGACTTAAAAAAAATTGTTGCTAGACTTTATTCTAAGATAACAGGTAATGGAGAGGTTAAGGGTTCTTTAAACCCTACAATTGATAAATATGTTGATTCTTGTATTGATAAAATTCTGAAATCTCCTAATAAATCTGTTGTAGTCTCAGGGATAGATGATTCAGATGTTCAAGAATTAATTTTATTAATAAACAAATCTCTAAACTCAGAGGTTATAGATATTAATAATCCAAGATTAATCAAAGAAGGAGATAATAAAAAACTTAATGAGTTTATATCTGACTTAGAATCTGGCAAATTATATGGTGTAATTACTTCAGGTGTAAATCCACTTTATTCTCTTCCAAATACAGATCAAATAAAAGAAGCTTTCAAAAATCTTGAGTTCTCTCTTGTATTTTCTGAAAAAGAAGATGAAACAGCTAAGTCGGCAATGTATATTGCTGCTACGAATAATTATTTGGAGTCATGGGGAGATTATGAGTTAAAAAAAGGAAATTTCTTTTTAGCTCAACCAACTATTAGACCTTTATTTGACACTGTTCAATTTCAAGATTTTTTATTAAAAGTTTTAAACTCTGATTTAAGTTTTTACGATAGAATTAAATCCAATTGGCAGAATAGAATTTTAAGAGGAAAAACTTGGGGTAAATCATTACAAGATGGATATTATAATGATTTTTCAAGTTTAAACTTGAGAGCACAAAAAACTAGAACTAGTATTTCATCACTATATGAAAAGGATTCTGATGAATTTTCTTTAGTTCTATATTCAAAAACTGGAATTGGAGATGGTTCTCAATCTTCTAATCCATGGCTGCAAGAGTTCCCAGATCCAATTTCAAGGGTAACATGGGATAATTACTTAACCGTGTCTGCCGCTGATGCAAAAAAACTTGATTTAAATAATTATAATGTTTCAAATGGAGCATTAAATGGAAATTATGCGATAATTTCTAACTCAAACTCAAAATTAAAAGTTCCTGTATTAATTCAACCAGGTCAAGCTGAAGGTACCGTAGGTTTAGCTTTCGGATATGGAAAGACTGAAGGAATGAATGATGTAATGAAAGTTGGTGTTAATGCATATTCTCTTTATCATAATTTTTCAAATATTCAAAATGTCACAATAACTAAGGTTGAAGGTGATCATGAATTTGCATGTATTCAATTGCACAATACAATGATGGGTAGAGACGAGATTATTAAAGAGACTGATATTACTACATACAATTCAAAAGAAAAATCTTTTTGGAATCCTACTGTTTTAGTATCTAAAAATCATATTGAGACTAAAGTAACATCTAACGAAGTAGATATTTGGAGAGAATTTGACAGATCTACAGGTCATCATTTCAATCTGTCGATTGATTTAAATGCATGTAATGGATGTGGTGCTTGTGTTATCGCTTGTCATGCAGAAAATAATGTTCCAGTAGTTGGAAAAGAAGAAGTTAGAAAATCACGAGACATGCATTGGCTAAGAATAGATAGATATTTTTCTTCTGAAGATACTTTTGAGGGCGACGTTAAGTTAAAAGATGAAGCATCTGGTTATAGAGAATATAGAGATACTCAGACTAAGCTAGAAAAGGCAGCTGAGAATCCAAAGGTTGTATTTCAGCCAGTAATGTGTCAGCATTGTAATCATGCTCCATGTGAAACAGTATGTCCAGTTGCTGCAACTTCTCATGGCCGTCAAGGTCAAAATCAAATGGCATATAATAGATGTGTAGGAACTCGATATTGTGCCAATAACTGTCCATATAAAGTAAGAAGATTTAACTGGTTTTCTTATGCTGAAAATGATGAGTTTGACTATAATCTAAATAATGACCTTGGTAGGATGGTTTTAAATCCAGATGTTAATGTTAGAGGGAGGGGAGTTATGGAGAAATGTTCTCTTTGTATACAAATGACTCAGAAAACTATTTTAGATGCAAAAAAAGATGGAAGAAGAGTTAAAGATGGAGAATTCCAAACTGCATGTTCAAATGCATGTAGTGATGGTGCAATCATATTTGGAGATATAAATGATAAAGAAAGTAAAATTTTGGAATTAAATAATAATGATAGAGCTTATAGACTTCTTGAAAGTATTGGAACTAAGCCTAATGTTCTCTATCAAGTTAAAGTTAGAAACAGTAAAAAAGTATAGCATATGTCATCACATTACGAAGCTCCCATAAGGAAACCGTTGATACTTGGAGACAAGAGCTATCATGATGTTTCTAATGATATAGCAAGACCAGTTGAAACTCCTCCAGATAAAGATTGGTGGATAGCCTTCTCAATTGCAATGGCAGCTTTTTTATGGGGATTAGGGTGTATTGCTTATACTATTGGAACAGGTATTGGAGCTTGGGGATTAAACAAAACTGTAGGTTGGGCTTGGGATATTACAAACTTTGTTTGGTGGATAGGTATTGGACATGCAGGTACTCTTATTTCAGCAGTATTGCTTCTATTCAGACAAAAATGGAGAATGGGCATTAATAGATCTGCTGAGGCTATGACAATATTCTCTGTAATCCAAGCAGGATTATTTCCTATAATACATATGGGTAGGCCATGGCTTGCTTATTGGATGTTACCAATCCCTAATCAATTTGGATCATTATGGGTTAACTTTAATTCTCCTTTGCTATGGGACGTTTTTGCAATTTCAACCTATCTAACGGTATCTCTTGTTTTTTGGTGGACGGGATTATTGCCTGACTTTGCCATGATCAGAGACAGAGCTGTAGATCCATTTCGAAAAAAAATATACAGCCTAGTAAGCTTTGGATGGTCAGGTAGAGCAAAAGATTGGCAAAGATTTGAAGAAGTTTCATTAGTTCTTGCAGGCTTAGCTACTCCACTAGTTCTTTCTGTTCATACTATAGTATCTTACGATTTTGCAACCTCAGTAATTCCAGGCTGGCATACAACAATTTTTCCTCCATACTTTGTTGCTGGTGCAATTTTTTCTGGTTTTGCTATGGTTCAAACCCTTTTAATAATTATGAGAAAAGTTTCAAGACTGGAAAGTTATATTACTATTCAGCACATTGAAATGATGAATATTGTTATAATGCTTACAGGATCAATTGTAGGTTGCGCATATATAACTGAATTATTTATTGCTTGGTACTCTGGTGTTGAATACGAACAGTATGCATTTTTAAATAGAGCTACTGGCCCATATTGGTGGGCTTATTTCATGATGATGTCATGTAATGTTGTGTCTCCTCAAATAATGTGGGTTAAAAAAATTAGGACTAATATTATATGGTCTTTTGTAATTTCAATTGTTGTGAATGTAGGAATGTGGTTTGAAAGATTTGTTATTATTGTGACTTCTCTTCATAGAGACTATTTACCATCATCATGGACTATGTTCTCGCCAACATTTATTGATATAGGAATATTCATAGGTACTCTAGGATTCTTTTTTGTTTTATTTTTATTGTATGCAAGGAGTTTTCCTGTTGTAGCTCAGGCTGAGATTAAAAGTATTTTAAAATCTTCAGGTGAAAAATATAAAAAATTAAGAGACAAGAAATAATGAGTTCAAAAAGTCTACATGTTTTATTTGATGATGATGATAATCTTTTAGATGCTGTCAAAGAGATTGTTAAAAACAAAATTTATATAAACGAGGTATATACTCCATTTCCTGTTCATGGATTAGATAAAGCAATGAAGTTAAAACCAACAAATATTTCAATAGCTACATTTATTTATGGATGTATTGGTTTTACTGTCTCTATTTTAATGATGAATTATATTATGATTGCTGATTGGCCTCAAGATATTGGGGGTAAGCCAAGCTTTTCATATATAGAAAATATGCCAGCATTTGTGCCTATTATGTTTGAAATGACGGTATTCTTTGCTGCTCATTTAATGGTTATAACTTTTTATTTAAGGAGTAGATTATGGCCGTTCAAAAAGGCTGAAAATCCACACCCTTCTACAACTGACGATAAGTTTTTAATTGATATGGAAACAGGCCCGAATATATCAAAGACAAAAACTATGTTAAAAAAGCTTGGTGCTATATCTGTTGAAGTAATTAATAATGAAGATGATGAAAAATAGTATAATATTATATATTTCTTTAGGTCTATTGCTTACTTCATGTTTTGACCCTTCAAAACCTAATTTTCAATATTTCCCCGACATGTATGAATCACTTGCATATGAAACATATGCTGAAACAAATGCATTTTCTGATGGAATTGAAGCTCAATTACCTCCTGAGGGTTCAATAGCTAGAGGTTGGGATCCTTATGACTATGAAGACTCAAATGCTGGTTATGAATTGGCAAAAAAGCAACTAATGTCTCCTATTGAGGATAATGAACTAAACCTAAGTAAAGGTAAAGAGCTATATGAAATTTATTGTTCTGTTTGTCATGGAGATAAAGGTGACGGAATGGGAATTCTTGCTCAAAGAGAGAAATTTCTTGGGATTCCCGCTTATATAGATAGAGAAATTACTCCTGGAAGTATCTATCATGTATTGATGTATGGAATAAATGCTATGGGATCTCATGCTGGACAAGTTAACGAAGAAGAAAGATGGCAGATAGCCCAATATGTAATAAAATTAAGAGAAGAATCAAAAAAGTAATAAATGATCAAAGATTATAAGTTTTCAAATAAAATAAAAACATTCTCCTTAAGCCTTATTATTATAGGTATTTTGGGAATTTCTTATGGTTTTTACTCTGCTCCAAGTAATGTTGAGGAAGCAAAAGAAATGATAGCAAATATGAGTCATGGATCTGACCACGGAGGAGAATCTGACCACGGAGGAGAATCTGATCACGGAGGAGAATCTGATCACGGAGGAGAATCTGATCACGGAGGAGAATCTGATCACGGAGGAGAATCTGATCACGATAAACACGTTTTTAATCAACTTCATAATAAACCTTGGGCAGCTGTATATGTGCCAGCATTGTTTTTTATGATGATTTCACTTGGTGTTCTTGCATTCTATGCTATTCAGAGAGCTTCTCAAGCAGGGTGGTCTATAGTACTTTACAGAGTAATGGAAGGTATAACAGGATATTTACTGCTAGGTTGTATTACTGTTTTAATAATACTAGGATTTTCAGCACTTGACTTTAATCATTTATTTATTTGGATGGACCCAGAAGTTGTTGCTCACGACAGGATTATTAGAAATAAAGTAGGATATTTAAATATTCCATTTTTCTTTTTAAGAGCTGCAATATATATAACAGGTTGGGTTCTCTACAGAAATATATCTAGAAGACTTTCTCTACAACAAGATAATGATAATGATATAAGCATACACAAAAAGTTATTTAGATTTTCTGCAGGGTTTCTTGTGTTCTTTTTAGTTTCTGAGTCTATGATGTCTTGGGACTGGATAATGTCTATTGATCCACACTGGTTTAGTACTTTATTTGGATGGTATGTTTTTGCCGGTATGTTTGTTTCTGGAATAACAACTATAGCATTAATAACTATTTATCTTAAATCTCAAAACTATTTAAACTTTATAAATAACAGTCATATTCATGATTTAGCAAAGTTTATGTTTGGTGTTAGCATTTTTTGGGCTTACTTATGGTTCTCTCAATTTATGCTTATATGGTATTCTAATATTCCAGAAGAGGTAACTTATTTTATAACTAGAATTGAAGATTACAATTTATTGTTTTTTGGCATGGTAGTGTTAAACCTTATATTCCCATTAATTGTTCTTATGAATAGTGATTTTAAGAAAACTAACTTTATTGTAATTTTAACAGGTATTGTAATTATTATTGGTCATTACCTTGATGTTTACAATATGATCATGCCTTCCGCTGTTGGTGACATGTGGTCATTTGGTCCTGCAGAAATAGGTGGATTTTTATTCTTCTTAGGAATATTTATCTACATAGTATTTAAAGAAATTTCTAAAGCACCAATTCTAGCTAAAGGTGATCCGTATATCGAGGAAAGTAAAACATTTCAATATTATAACTTAGACTAAAATGACATTATTACTTGTTCTAACATCTTTAATTTTAATTTCTATTGCAGTTTGGCAACTAACTAAAATTTTAGAGCTTTCTAAACCTTTAGATTATGAAAATAATGAAATAGCAACTGATAAAGACAATGATATGCAAGGAAAGCTTATGTTTCTTTTCTTGATATTTATTTATGCTCTAACTATTTTCTCTTTCTTCAAATATGGAGATGTAATTCTCCCGGAATCTGCATCTGTTCATGGAGAAAATTATGACAGATTACTTTGGTTTTCATTTTCTGTAATATTTTTTGTTCAAACAATTACTCAAGCATTGCTTTACTATTTTGCATTTAAATATAGAGGAAAC
>Ga0233443_1002752_pt1 | contig 13002 bp, 10 predicted proteins | sample SI_123_September_2_FD_182784 | JGI IMG/M metagenome (GOLD analysis project Ga0233443, IMG submission 182784) | Seawater microbial communities from Saanich Inlet, British Columbia, Canada - SI_123_September2016_200_MG | ecosystem: Environmental > Aquatic > Marine > Inlet | place: Canada: British... | reverse complement strand
ATTATTTGAGTAATTCACCAGAAGATCGTCTGTTTAGAACGGGTGACATGGTGCGTTATTTGTCGGATGGTCAATTGCAATATTTAGGCAAAGTCGATGATTTGGTCACTTTTCATGGTTACCGTTTTTCTCTGAATGAAATTAATGATGTGCTACGCCAACAACTAAATATTAGACAGTCCGAAGTCGTTATTTGTCAAAATAAGGTTTCAAAGAAACAGTTAATCGCTTATTTGTCTTTGGTTAAAAATAGCAAGCTGGATGTCAATGAATTAAGGAATAAGTTAAAAACTCACTTGGCAGAATATATGTTGCCAGAAGCCTTTGTCGTTATTGATCAAATGCCCATGTTGGCGAATGGTAAAGTCAATCGAGAGGAATTGCCCGTTGCTAAAGTGGAAGATTTTGTCGGTGAAAAAACCAGTTATGTGGCATTAACAACACCTTTAGAACAGGTGGTTGCTGAAATTTGGGGACAAGTGCTAGAAATCGAACAAGTGGGTGCACAAGATAACTTTTTTGAATTGGGTGGACATTCTTTATTGGGCAATCAAGTCGTTGTGAGATTACGACAATTATTAGAAGTTGATTTACCTGTCAGAAGTTTGTTTGAATGTCCGACTGTTCAGGCATTTGCTTTGGTGGTTGATAAAGCCATTTTAGAGACCAGTGGATTGGGAGCATTAACTTTAGAGCCTTATGCAAATGATGAAATTAAAACATTGTCGTTTGCCCAGCAAAGACTTTGGTTTTTAGATCAATTTGATGCTCATCCTGCATTGTATAATATTCCTGTCGCTTTAAAATTATCGGGTGAGTGTCGTTTGGATGTTTTGCAAATGTGTTTTGATAATCTAATGCAGCGTCATCAATCATTACGTACAACCTTTGTGGCAGACAGTGAGCATCAGTCAATCCAGAAAATTAATAATGATTTGAAATGTACAATCTCCGTGAGTCATTGCAATGATGTTGCTGTCGATGACATTGAAACAACCTTGCTTGAAATTGCCAATAAAGAAGTATCACAATCTTTTGATTTAAACAATGGTCCGCTGATTCGAGTTAAAGTGATTGAACAGGCGGTAGATCAATGGAATTTGATTATAACACTGCATCACATTATTGCGGATGGTTGGTCAGTTGGTATTTTACTGAATGAACTACTGGAATTGTATGAAGCAACCATTGCACAATCATCACCTTCTTTGGTTGAATTGCCTGTTCAATATACTGATTATGCAATATGGCAACGTCAATGGTTACAAGGCGATGTACTGGAGTCTCAAATTAGTTATTGGCAGGAAAAGCTGGAAGATGTTGCGACTCTAAATTTGCTGACGGATGAAATAAGACCTCCTGTGATTAGCTGGGATGGTGCTTATGAAAATATTGAAATTAATGGTGAATTAACTGAACAATTGAATCAATTGAGTCAGCGATCTGGGGTTAGTTTATTCATGACTTTATTATCAGTTTTTCTGGTTTTACTGTTACGTTATAGTCGTCAAACTGATATTGCCGTAGGTTCACCCATTGCTGGTAGAAATCATCAAGAAATTGAAAATTTGGTCGGATTATTCATCAATAATTTGGTGCTGAGAACGGATTTATCTGGAAACCCAGGGTTCGATCAATTATTGCGCCGAGTTCGTGAAGTGGCTTTGGGGGCTTATGCTCATCAGGATGTGCCGTTTGAACAGTTGGTTGAACATTTACAACCTGAAAGAAATGTCAGTCATACGCCTTTATTTCAAGTGATGTTTGCTTTACAAAATTCCCCCATGCCTGACCGACAATTGAGTCATATTGCTGTACAAATGCTAGAGGGTGTTGATACTGCAACAGCAAAATACGATTTGAGCTTGGAGTTGTGGGAATCCAATGACGGGTTGCAGGGGCGGTTTGAGTACAATGTTCGATTGTTTAAGGTATCGACCATTAAAAAAATGAAGCAACATTTTATGAATTTAGTGCAAGCGGTGATTCTCCAACCTGAGCAGTCAATTAATCAATTACCCATGATGGATCATTATGAAATTCAGCAAGTTATTCATGAATGGAATGACAATACGGCTGAGTTTGAACAAGAATCAACCATCAATCAACTATTTGAGCAACAAGTTAACAATAATTCTGAGCAATTGGCCGTTGTCTTTGAGCAAAATAAATTAACCTATGGTCAGCTTAATCAACAGTCCAATCAATTAGCTCATGCATTGATCGCAGAAGGAATTCAAGCTGAAGAAGCTGTACTGATTAGTATGAATCGTTCAGTTGAATTGGTGGTTACGGTATTGGCGGTGTTGAAAGCAGGGGCTTGTTATGTGCCTTTAGATTCTCAATATCCCATTGCTAGGCAATTAGACATGAGTCAGCAAACCGCTGCACGCTTTTTGATTACGCATTCTTCAACCCAATCCGTATTGGAGGATTCTAATTTAATCAAAATTAATTTAGATAAATTTTCATGGAATGATTATTCAAGTCAGAATCTGCAACAAAATCAGTCATCTGCTCAATTGTCTTACATCTTGTTTACCTCGGGTTCAACAGGTAAACCTAAAGGTGTCTGTGTGGAACATCAGAGTGTGGTTAATTTATTAACAGATTTTCAACAAAGAAAATTTTTGTCTGTCGGGAAAAACTGCTCATGGTGGACCAGTTTTAGCTTTGATGTGTCTGTATATGAAATATTTTCGCCACTTTTAAGTGGTGGTTGTCTGCATATTATTGAAGATGAAAATCGTCTGGACAGTGAAAAATTATTGACCTATCTCAAGCAGCACAACATACACAGTGCTTATTTGCCTCCTTTTATGATCAATGATTTTGCACACTTTGATATCAATGAACTTGAACTAATTCGATTATTGGTGGGTGTAGAACCTATTTTGGAAATTCAGTTGCAACAAATGCAACAAAAACTACCTAATTTACAAATTATTAATGGTTATGGTCCTTCCGAGGCCACCATTTGTGCGACATTATATAATATTCCTGCCCAACCAATTAAAAACCATCATCAATTTGCCAGTATCGGTCAAGCGGTACAAAATGTGTCGGTTTATATACTGGATAATTATGGTCATCCTGTTCCCGTCGGTGTGGCAGGAGAAATAGTCATCAGTGGTGTTGGTTTGGCACGAGGCTATCTGAATAATGAAGTGTTAACCAAACAACGATTCATTCATAACACTTATGGTTTGCATCGAAAAAATATAGATGGTATTGCCAAACATGCCACTATGTACAAAACTGGTGATCTTGCTAGATATCAAAGTGATGGGCAGATTCAATTCATCGGCAGAAATGATAATCAGGTGAAATTAAGAGGTTATCGGATAGAGTTGGGTGAAATTGAAAGTCAATTAAAAACAATTGAGTTGATTGAGCAGGCTCATGTCATGATACGCACCAACAACGATAATTCACAGCTAGTTGCTTATCTGATGGCATCTAAAACCATCGAGCCAGAGACCATCTATCAATATTTAAAACAACAATTGCCACATTATATGATACCCAATCATTTTATTGCTTTAGAAGAATGGCCTTTAACACCCAATGGTAAGCTAGACGAAAAGTCTTTGCCGTTACCGCATGAGTTAAATTCATCGGAACAACCTATTGTGTTGCCAGAAAATGAGTTACAGCAAATTATTGCAAATCATTGGCAAAGGTTATTGAAGTTAGAGCAGATCAATATCAACGAAAACTTCTTCACTGCAGGTGGTCATTCATTAATTGCTACAGAACTGGTTAATGCAATATCAGCTGAACTAAAACGAAAAATTCCACTGCAATTAATTTTTGAATATCCAACCATTGTAGCTTTTGCGGAATACATTGAAAATAATCAGACAGAACAAGTTGAAACAGAAGAAATTTCTGTCATGAATGAAGATTCAATTTTTGAAGGAATGGATGATTTGTCGGGTGATGAGCTGGATTTGTTGTTGAGGCAGTTGGAAGATGAGGGTTAATCAGCACCGAGTAAGTTGCTTGGGTAAGTTAATTACTTAACTCATTTTTTACATTTTAAAAAACTAATACAATTTATAGGTTCATTAGAAACTTTATTGGTTTTTTTAATTTGGTCTGGTGTCATATATATCTTCCTCTGCTTTTTTGATTTGCTCTGGTGTCATACGTTTTGAGAGTTTTAATTTTTCTTTTTCAGCATTTTCATTACCATTTGAACTCGACACAGAAAACCATTTATAAGCCTCTATAATATTCTGCTTAACTCCACGCCCATTCGTATATAGAACGCCTATGTTGAATTGTGCATAATTATGCTCATTGTTAGCTGCTTTTAAATACCATTCTGCGGCTAAATGATCATTTTTTTCCACATTTCTACCGAGATCATACATCGTTCCTAACGTGTATTGAGCATTTTTGAAAGAGTTTTTTGCTGATTTTTGATACCATTTTATCGCTGATTTTACATCTTGTTTCACTCCTTTTCCCAAATCATACAATACGCCCATGTTGAATTGCGCTCTTCGATTACCTGATTCTGCAGCTTTTTTATACCAATTAAATGCTTTAACTGTATTTTTAGTAACGAAGACTCCATTTTCATACATCAAACCTATATTTATTTGTGCATCACTATGGCCTTGCTTAGCCGCTTGTTGATACCAGCGAAAAGCCAATTCATTATTATTAGAACCCTTTCCTTTTTCATACATTCTGCCCAATTTATACTGTACGTTTTTGTCATCTTTATCATCTAATTTTAAATACCATTTGACTGCTTCCATAATGTTGACTTCAATGCCTTGACCTTTTTCATACATATCAGCAACATACTTTATCGCGACCAGATTATTTTGTTTTGCTGATTTTAAAAACCATTGAAATGCTTTTTGGTAATCTTGTAAAACACCTTCCCCATAATAATACATATATCCAATCATTCGTTGAGGATTTGGATTCCCCTGCCTTGCTGATTTTAACAACCACTCAAATGCCTTTTTTAAATCTTTCTTTATCTTACCCATGATTTCACCTATATTTTTAACAAGAAGATAATAAAAATATAGATCAGGAAAAGCTAAGGGGCAATTCAAAAATAACCTTTACAATTTGCGAAGAGATTTTGTTCACAGGCAAGGTACGAAAACAGGCGCATAGTCGAACTATGCAACTGTTTGAGTTACGAAGCCTGTGGACAAAAGGTCGAGTAAATGTAAAGGTTAATTTTGAATCGTCCCTGAGCGACAACCTTTTAGGAATGTGTATTAGAATGTTCAGGATTATTATGTTGATTTATTAAAAAACCAACATAACAATTTTCTAAGTTTAAATTAGCATTCGACTGCATGTATCGAAGCTTGACTCCTTTTTGACCTTAAATTATAGTAACTATTCAGGTCACCCCTCTTTTTCTCCATTTCTTCGTTAAAAAATATTCATTTACACCTGTAAACTCATATTTTTTGCCTTGAACTGGAGAAAAATAGGGGCAACCTGAACAGTTACAGAGATTTTACGTATTTTTTCAGAGAATTTTGATACCCTCTGAATAGTTACAAATTATAAAACTCTTTATTTTTTAAAGGGCTTTTTATTGTCTATGTAAAAAACCGAATTTTCTCCAATAGCAATTTTCATCAGCCGATAATAAACATTGACATTACACTTTTAATCATTAAACTCTCGTTCATCAAGTGGTGCAGATAACCACATTAATCAATACAAGGTCATAGGAGAAATTACATGCATAAATCAAATAAGCAACAACTCACCTAGCTTTCCTAATGACAATTCAACTGGAAGGCAAATGTCGTTTGTCTTCCAGTCAATAAAACCCTGAATGACAAACGTTGTTCAGGGTTTTTTTATTCCCTGAAAAAAATCAAATAATGAGGACACTCGAAAAATCGAGTGATGGATTGTTATGTCTATTAAAAAGATACTCAATAAGGGAAAAGTGCCTGTGAAAATATTTACAGATGATATTGATCATATGGCAATGCAGCAATTAATCAATATATCTCAATTGCCTTTTATTCACAGTCATGTGGCAGCAATGCCTGATGTTCATGTGGGAAGAGGAGCAACTGTCGGATCTGTAATTCCTACATATCAAGCGATTATTCCTGCAGCAGTTGGAGTGGATATCGGTTGTGGAATGAATGCTGTTCGTTTGAGTTTAAAGGCAAAAGAATTGCCAGATAACTTGCGAAAAATCCGTAATGAAATTGAAAAGGTAGTACCCGTTGGATTCAATATGCATAAAGTGGATCGGGCACGTGAATCGACTATTCGTGCGTTAAGTGGTGGTTTGGATGAGGTATTGAAAAGACATCCAAAAATGACTTCAAGACAGAAAAAACCTTATCAGACCTGGATTCGACAACTGGGTAGTTTGGGGGGAGGTAATCACTTTATTGAATTATGTCTGGATGAAAATGAGGATGTCTGGGTTATGTTGCATTCAGGCAGTCGAGGTATTGGTAATGTGATTGGTCAGTTTTTTATCGACAAAGCGAAGCATGAAGCGGTGCGCAATCGTGTGAACTTACCCGACAAAGATCTTGCTTATTTTACTGAAGACAGTGAAATTTTTGATGATTACGTGCAAGTGGTTCATTGGGCGCAGGACTATGCAATGGCAAATCGTCGGGAGATGATGAATCTCATTGTAACGTGGTGATGGAAAATCAAAAAGATTTGGTTGAAATTGTTCATACCTTGAAGCAGGTAATTTGTATTAAAGGTTAAATAAATAGAAAGGGAATAAATATGAAGATTAATTGTCTGTATTTTTATCATTTGAATGTCGAGAGAAAATATAAAAATCAAAAAATTTTGATAGGAAAAACTCATGAAAAAGTCGTTATTGGAAGAAATAATTGCTTGTTTGCCAGAAGGGCGAACGAAATATTATTATTTTAAGGATAAATATGCATTGATGTTATTGTCTTATCTTGTGGGTGACGGTAAATCAGTGGCTGAATTAAAGAATAGCCACTTTAAAAAACTGTTACAGAAGCAGCAAGTCAAAACATTGTTGGCTCGGTTAGGTCATGGTTATATTGAACAGCAGGATTTGCATAGTTGCTGGGCCGAATCCGTGCAGCCATTTATCATCACGGTTGGTCGTTGGGGTGGAGATGATCCACGTTGGCAACAAACCACACGCCATGGCTATAATTTAGTGGTTCAGCTAAATTTTAGTAATGCTCATGATTCTCTGTATCGTGAGTTGGTTAAACCGACTGAATCGGCTGCCTTGAATAATTATGGCCATCCAGTTTTATTGCCAGAGCAGTGTAAATCGCATAGAGAAACATTGGCATGGGCAAGGTTGGATCTGGACTTTGAGACCAATGAAGTATTGATCGAAGAAATACAAAGTGATTGGGTACGTGAGGCTGTTGATTTGTTACAGGTGGCACAAAAGTCTAAAGCCAATGGTCATCATTCTCACGCTTGGTTCGATATAAAAGGTCAGGTGGATAATGTCATTAAATACGTTAAACAGACTTTAGAGCCTTACATGAAAATATGGGATGAGGCTGTGTTAGCGGCAACACTTGATTTTGTTCATAACGAACTTGGGATAAATAAGGTTTTTTATCACAGTCATGAAAGTGGTGCTAAATTGAAAAATATTTCAGGCAATACGCCACGAAATTTATATTCTAAGTTACCTAAACAATTTTGTTTTGAGAAAACCATGGAAAGTCCTGTTTTTTTACAAAATGATAGTCGTTTTAAAAGAATGACTAGAAAAATGTCGATGCCATACTGGTATCGCTTAAACTTATAAGGAGAATAAAAGTCATGCCTACCATACGAAATTTGTATGCCAAACACCCTTTGATGAGTAAGGGGGGAGCGCATACCAAGAGTAAAACCAGTCAAAGAGTTCAGCAGCGAGAGTCGTTGCTTGATGAAGTTGCTGACTATTTTTATGAACATCAGCAAAGCAAGCAGGCTGATACTGATCTTGATGATCAGGATGTTAATGATGAAAGGGAGCTGGAGGCTCCCTTTTTTAATGGTGGGATATTAAATATGCAATGTGAAAAAATTGGGAGGCTTCTAAAAAGTGGTCAGGTTTCTGTACTTGGTTATGGCGCAACGATTTGATAATCTCCAGTCATGGCTAAAAAACCAAAGCATTAAGTAGAGCTGTTAAAATTGTTAAAGAAAATTCGGTGACCAATTTGAAAATTAGTAATGAAATTAAAAACAGGGAAGAATATCTAAAGTCATGTATAGAAGCCTGACCCCCTTTTTGTCCCCTTTTTAAGATTTGACAGGTCAATACATATTAGGAGGCAAGTTTTATGTAACCAGGCACACCATATTGTTAATTTCTCAAATAATACCTAAATGCCAGTATCACCCACTAGAAATGGCGCAGACCGAATTGCAATCGTATTTTTTAATACCCAGACAATGACAGTGGCAATGTCATCACCATCCAGATTGACAATGTGTGGTTTTTCTTCAATGAAAGCAATATCACAGTTTTTAAATTCATAATAAATTGTATTACAGCTATATGGGTCTGCTATCAATATGATTTTATCATCATCATATGGGTGATTTCTTGGAGATCCATAAAAAGGCACATGAGTTTGTTTTAACTGTTCATAGTTTGATGGCTTACTAACTGCCTGAATTTCATAAATTTGTGTTGTTTGTAAAAAGTGTGTGATTTTCATTTTATTTCCTGAAAATACGATAAATGTAATTGGTTTATGAATTTATATAAAAAATTAAGTCGGCAAGGTAACATTACCTATTTTACTATATAAGCAGTTTAAAATTATTGATTATTATCAATTAAATCTATTAATGTTGCTTTTAAATATCGTCGCTGTCCAAATAAGTGGTCTTCAATGCCGTCATGTATTGTCTGTAATGTGTCCGCATCAAATTCCGTCAGTTTTTTATGAGCACGAATATCCCATTCACCTTCTGAGTCCTCAATGTAAACACTAAAAGACTAAAGATGGGTGTCATCACTTTCTGGGGTTTATCCATTTTGCCATCGTCACAAACATAATATCTGGGATAATCAGTTGTTTCATGGTCAGCAATTCCAGTACAAGTTCCTGATTAATTTCATTGTCTTCGACCAATAATATTTTGGCACCTTTTAAGTGATTTAACGCAGTTTCTATTTCAATAACACCGTTATTAGCATGCGTTGCTAATGGAGTCATGACGGGTGGTTGAATTATCAGCTTGAGTAAATGACTGAAATATTTTTTCCTGTTGTTCTTGTGATATACCAATCCCTGTATCTTGTACAGAAAATTCTAACAGCCCCAGATCATCCTTTTTTTCTTTTAAGCTGATTTTCAATGATACCGTACCACCCGTTTTACAAAATTTGACGGCATTATTACCCAGGTTGATTAATATTTGTCCAAGGCGTAAAGGGTCTCCAATGAGATTCTTGGGTACATCACGATCAATTTTTATTATTCAATATTTTTCATTTTACAGCGAAATATTTTGTGATTTTGGACTATATATAAAAGCTGTAAATTAGATAGTGGCGTTTTTTCCCTTTAGAATGACAAAAAAATCATTTGATGGCTTTTAGTGGTGAAAGTAAAACTGACACTTGTTTTTCCTTAACTGATAGGAAACCAATGATGGCGTTATCACTGATCGCAATAACAGCCGCACCATTCCAGTCTGAAGCAAACTTAAGTTGTGGATCTACTTGCCATATTGCATTTTTTTGTTGCTCGTTAGTTTTATCGCTAACTGGCGTTTGAGAAAACCGTATTGCTGATATTTGTTTAACAGTCAATGCTGATCCACCAACAATAAAAACATCTTCTGGTATGGTGGTATTACGTAGAATACCTTGCCATGGTGTTGCTTTATGGGGTGCAGGTAAAAAATGCAGAGCCATTGGGTTTTTATTTTTATGAAGTTTGACCAGTTGTTGTTCAATGCTTAATTGTGTACTGTCGGGTAATGCATCATTAGGTGCTTGCAATAAAGAGCTTAATCCTAAAAAACCTCCTTTAAAAGCCAGAACTCGACCTTGGTTGACGCTGTCATTGGTAAGAAAACCATATTGTTTATATTGCCAACTAATAGATGCAATAGGCATGTTAGGCAGTGTTTTTAATGCAGTTGAACGCAGTGGCAATATTGGTGTCCACTGTATCCATTCATCTTTGGGTTTGCTGTATAAAACAAAAGGGTGACCAGGTTTTGCCTGTTTTGCCTGATGTTCTGGTACAGCAAGTGAAATGCCGCCTTGGAATAAATCTTGTAACGAACCAACTCGTAGATCAAAACCACTAATCCCACCTTTTATATTAACGCCTCCAGATTGCCAAAAAACAGTATTTTCCTGAATTAACACAGTATATTGCGGTTCAATTAAGATTCTAATTTGGATGGCGCTGGCATCACTTGAGAGATTGACAGACAGTACGATTCCAACAGGATGTTGTCTATATTTAACCAAAGAACCGGGAGAAACACCGCCATTGTGTTTTGCCCGAAGCAAAACTTCAAGTCCGTCTGATGCCATCATTTTATGGATGGGTGGGTTTTCCAGGCCAATGAAAGAATTTCTGTACACCCCATGACCTGGTAATACACTGAGATATTTTCTGCCAATTAAAGTATCTAGCCCAGTTATATTTTGAATGCCAACTTGTGGTCTGACAACCCAAAATAAACTGCCTGAACGTGCTATATTTCTGGCCTCATGACTTAATCGCACTTGAACGATAATGTGTTTCATGAGATTTGAGGCTAACGCAACCGATTCAACTTTTCCGATTGATATGCCTCGATAACGTAAAGGATCACCAGGTTTGAGTCCATAACCTTGTTGTAATTGAATAGAAATAATGGGACCTTTTCTAAACTCTGATTGAAACAAGGTGATTGCCGTTAGAATCAAAGTAATCATTGGTATCAACCATAAGCTGTACCAGACAGTATTTGGTTTGATTTTAGCGCTGGGTAATGACATCGTCGTCGTCCCATAAACAGGTTGGGTGAAAGAAGAAACTGGCTAAAAGGCTTAAAATAACCATGCCAGTAAATGCATTAAGACCTGAGCCAGCAGTAATTTCTACCAGATTACCTAATTTGACAAATGCCACCAGAATCGCCATCAACAAAATATCTAGCATACCCCACCGACCAATGATTTCCACTAATCGGTAAAGTCTTGCTCGGTGGTGATGATGCCAATGTTTAATAAAGGTGGTCATGGACAATAAAGCGAATAGTTTCAATGGCGGAATAATAATTGAAAAAACAAGTACGACAATACCAACAAACCAATAACCTTCGCTTAATAAATTCATCACACCTGACAATAAATTATTTTCGCTCATATAACCCAATCGTTCTATTTTTATTAATGGTAATATGATGGCTGGTAGATAAAGTACCAATGCGGTCGCTGAAAAAATACCGCACAAAATATTGTGATATGGTTTACATTGAGAGAACGAAGATTCACAGCGGCTACAGACCGCTTTACAATGTTTGGGTGCATCAGGAATATGCTGAGTTAAACCGCAGGTATGGCAACTTTTTATTGTGGAAAAATCAGTGGACTCATTGCTCACCTATCTAAATTCCTTTCAATGATTGATTTTCATCATTTGTTTCCACAGCGATGTCAAAGGTCGATAAAATATCGGCTACTTTTTTTGTTGCGTCGGTATCAATTAAATGAAGTTTATGTTCTCCCAATTTGTCTAGCTGTTGAATGATATATGAGACCGTTAATCGATCAGGATCTTGCGCTGGTTGATAATAATTTTCATCGTCTTCATCAGATTGTATTTCACTTAATATATGCGCTTCTTGTAATCGTTTCATGCTCAATTCAGTGATTGGTATTGGAATATGCAATGCATCAGATACTTGTATGACAGACTGCGGTTTACCTTCGTTAATGAACTGTTGAACGAAATAATGGGTAATCAATAAAGAAACCTTTCTTTGCATTTGGGCGCTGATTTTTGCAACATTGTTCTGTAAGTAATATTTGTCAACATTTTGATGAGCGTAGGAAATTTCAGCACCAATTAAAATAACTAACCAACTGATATTTAACCAGATTAAAAACAATGGTAAAGCAGCAAAACTACCATAAACGGCATTTGCACTTGCCACGCCTACTTGAAACTTGATGAATATAAATTGTAAAAAAATATAACCAGAACCAGCAATTACCCCAGCCACAAATGAGGATTTAAATTTCACGTTCTGATTCGGCATAACAATATATATCAGGGTGAATGCAAGCCAGATCAAGACGTAGGGAGATATTTTCATTAAGGATAATAGTGTCGGACCAATCATGCTCAGGCTTGTGTCTTGATCAACCAAGGTAGCAAGATATTTTGATATGAAAATACTCAAGCTGCCAGAAATAATAAACAAGATAGGTGTAATCAGCATGATGGATAAATAATCAGATAGTTTGCGTGTCAAAGTACGTGATTTTTTAATACCCCAAATGCTATTAAAGGCGAGTTCGATATTACTTAATAACTTCATGACCGTCCAAAATAAAAAGACCAGACCGACACCTGCAACTAAACCGCCTTGCGTATTTTCAACCATTAACGAAGCAAACTTTAATATTTGATTTAAGACAACTTCTTGTCCTGTTGCTGTTTCAATGACTTGTTTTTTTAATGTTGCTTCTAAACCAAAACCTTTTGCAATGCCAAATGCCAAGGCAAATACAGGTACAATGGATAATAATGAATAAAAGGTCAGGGCAGATGCTCGTAAATAAACATCATCTCGTCTGAATTCATGAACAACGGTGACCAACATCCTCAATTGACGTAATAAAATACGCTTCCAAACAGGTAAGTGATTCCATTTTAATTGCCAGATGTCTTCTTGAAAAAAATTGATGAGTTTTTGAGTTTTTGTCTTGTTTTCCATTTTAAATGCTCAATGTAAATTGGGTCAATTAGCCGATTGTAACATCATCGTTTGATTGTTTAATATGCTTCA
>Ga0233443_1002751_pt1 | contig 13011 bp, 10 predicted proteins | sample SI_123_September_2_FD_182784 | JGI IMG/M metagenome (GOLD analysis project Ga0233443, IMG submission 182784) | Seawater microbial communities from Saanich Inlet, British Columbia, Canada - SI_123_September2016_200_MG | ecosystem: Environmental > Aquatic > Marine > Inlet | place: Canada: British... | reverse complement strand
CACAAGTAAATGTGGCTTTAGGAACGGACGACCTTCCCAATAACTATCTAAATCATATGCTAGAATCATTAGTAATACTTATAATAATGTTACTAATGATTCATGATAATTAGTATACAAGGAACGGACGACCTTCCCAATAACTATCTAAATCATATGCTAGAATCATTAGTAATACTTATAATAATGTTACTAATGATTCATGATAATTAGTATACAAGGAACGGGCACGAAATAACTTCTGGTTCTTACCTTTATCTTCATGCTATCTTTAAACGATCTTCAATCACAAAATATTGATGTAGAACGACTACACCGTCAATTTTGCTCAATCAGATCGTTTAAATCTAACATAAACCTAAAACCAAGAAACGGAAGTTATTTCGTGCCCATTCCTAAATGAGTAAAATAGTTGATTTGAAGGAACTGATGAAAGTTTCTCATGTGGCATAATAATATGTCGTCTCTTCATTGAATAACCTCGCTAGCTTACTATTATTAATAGTATCGTTTGTTTAAAAAATAGAAATATTGATCAAATATTCACAATCCTAATTGGTTCGTAAGATGAAAAAAATAAGTTTTTTTATGTTGTTTTTGTTGGTTGTCATGGTTTCTGCCTTGGCGGGTATTAGTTCATGGATTGGTTTAAAGGTTAAGGATAGTTTTCAACAAAATTATCAACAGTTGAGTCAATTGGATAAGCTTGAAATTAAAGATATTGAGCATGAGCCAAGTGTATTTCAATCAACAGCATCTGTTGTGATTTGTCTTAAAGACGCATTCCCGTCGAAAGATAAAACAAAAGAGATTGAAGCTCCCTGCTTTAATATTGAGCATAAAATACAACACCATCCATTCATTAGTTTATTTCAATCAGGTCAATTTAATCCCCAAATTGCATTGGTTAATAGTTATTTAAAAATTCAAGAGCCTTATCAAGAAGTTCAACAGCAATTTTTCGGAGATGATGCGCCCATTCGGTTTAAAACAAAGTTTTTTTATAATGGAGATTTGAAAATATACAGTCATTCACCTCAGGCAAGTTTTGTCGATGACGAAAAAAAATCAACGGTTAATTGGTCGGGTTTTAAAGGTTACGGAATAATTACTGAGCATGGAACAAAAATAGTTTCAAAATTATTAATTCCATCATTAAAAATACAGAGTGCTGAAGGCTTGATTGCATTGAATTCGATATTGGTACGCATGAATCAATCAATGACAGAAGAAAACTTATGGCTTGGTAAGTCAATGATTAAGTTGGATGAAATTCATATTAAAAATATGAATGAAGAACCAAGTGATGAAAAGCAGTTTAAAGTTTCTGATTTCTTTGTATTAACAAAAGATCGAGTGAATGGCGACAATATTGACATGGATATGTTGCTGAAATTTAAGTCATCAATGATCAATGCCTTAGAAATTGAAAAAGGTTACTTAAAATGGGATTTAAAAAATATTGAAAAATCTGCTTTTATCGAGTTAAAAAAACTGATGTCTGGATTAACTGATCAAACTTCATTGGTTGGTAATACTGTGACAGCACAAATTATGGCGTTGTTAAAAAATTCTCCGCTGTATCACATGAAAGTAGCCGTAAAAACTCAAGAGGGTACTATTTATGGTCGACTTGATGTGAAATATGATGCCAATTCAGCAGGTCAGGGGGTAAATATTATTGCCGCCAGTAATGCCGCGTCTGGCGATGCTTTTGTTCAAATTCCACAATCGATTACCCGAGCGGCCTTAAAGAAAAAAGTTGAAAAAACGGTTCAACTGAAGATAAGCAAAGGTGAGCAGTCATTGCCTGAAGGCGTTGATTTGAATCAAATTGTTGAAGTGGCTGTTAGTCAGCAAATTAATACCTTGCTACAGCAAGGTTATATGCGAACAAATAAAGAAAACTATATTGCAAAAATCAAATATGAAAACGGAAATATCTCGTTAAATCGTAAAAAATTTCCAATTATTCAGATGTTGATGATGAGTATGTCTAAAAAATAAGGAGTGGGCATGAAATAACTTCCCGTTCTTGGTTTTATATTTATTTTGAATTCAACTGATCTGATTGAATAAAAGTGTAGCAATAGTCGCTCTATTCTGCGCTTTTATGATTGAAAATTTAGATGAGATTTTTCGAATCTTAAGCATCAGTCATTTGAAGGCGAAGTGAAGATGGAATTAAGAACGGGAAGTTATTTCGTGTTCGTTCTAAGTTGCTATTCAGAGATATAAAGGATTTTTCGCAAAAAACACAATAATTACCCTGTAACTGATCAGGTTGCCCCGTTTTGCTTCAGTTCAAAGAGGGGGGGCTGAATGGTTACAAAAATAATAAAAAAACAGGATGAATGATGGCTAAAAAGAATGAAGATGTAACACCAGAAGATATGGTAGAAGTTGCTGAAATTGACTTGATCAATATGGATAATGTCGAGCGTATGGCGGATACTTTAGAGGCCAGCGCAAAACATTTTAAAATGGTGTTATACCCAACTATTGGGGCATTTGCATTTTTTGCAATTTATGGCTTTTATTTGATTTTTACCTTATCTCAGGATTTTTCTTTAATTTCTAGTGCATTTAAAGCAGATGATGAAGATGCAATGATTGAGCGAATGGTCAGCAGTGTTGAAAACATGAGCCGTAATATGGTTGTTTTGACTGGCAGTGTTGTCGGCATGAAAAAAGACATTGAGGTTATTTCAACAAAAATAGTTTCAATGAGTGGCAATTTTGATCACATGACGGTTAGCATCAATCAAATCAAAGAAAATGTTTCAACACTGGATGGCAGTATTTTGAATATGTCAGGAAACATCAGAAATATGGATTCAAATTTACATTCGATGACGGGGACATTTGGTCATCTGAATCATAATTTGGGAAATATGCAAAATAACATGAGATCGTTAGATCGTAATATTTCAACACCGATGAATAAAATGAATAAGATGATTCCTTTTTTACCTTGAGCTATACCGCACATGTCTGACAATGACTTAATTGAAGCAAAAACCATTGAATTAGGACAGCACCTTTTAAATAAGATGCGAATTAATGAGTTAAAATATCAGCAGCAAGAAGGTTGGGTGGAAAAATTATTCAGTCATTTGGTTGATAATGAACGTTTCAGGGTACAGGCGCTTAGATTTGTTGATGTGTTACCTGCATTGGATAATGCGGCTGATTTAGCCCGTCATATGCAAGAATATTTTACTCCCGAAGAGCTTAATTACCCTGGTTTATCAAAGTGGTGGTCACGTTTAAGTGCAGGGAGTATGACTCCTCGATTGATTGCTCCAACCATTAGAAAAGCAATGCGATTGTTAGGTCAGCGCTTTTTGGCGGGTGAAACTGTTGATGATTTGTATAAAACAATTAAAACATATCAAGCGAAAAACCTAGAAAGTAGTCTGGATTTATTGGGTGAGGCGGTTGTCAGTGAAAAGCAGGCTGATAAATATCTTGCTGAATATATTAATCTCATCGAATCATTGGCAACAAAACCAGGGTTTTTAAATAGCCAAAGTAAATCAGATGCTATTTCAAAGTCAGACGTTTCTCAAATAAATATTTCCGTAAAACCATCATCACTCTATTCTCAAATTACCCATTTGGATACTGCTCAAAGTATCAGTGGTATTGCGGTACGTCTTAGGTCTTTATTTAGAGTGGCAATGCATCACAATGCTTTTGTCATGTTGGATATGGAGCAATATGAACTAAAAGATATTGTATTGGGGGTTTTCAAAAGAATTTTAATTGAACATGAATTTCAGCATTGGTCAGATGTTGGGATTGCAATTCAGGCCTATTTGAAAGAGGCCGAAGTAGATGTTCAGCAGCTAATTGACTGGACAAAACAGCGAGGTACGCCAGTGACCGTGAGATTGGTCAAAGGTGCGTACTGGGATGCGGAACTCATTATTGCTAAGCAAAATGGTTGGGATATTCCTGTTTTTATCAACAAGCAACAAACCGAGTCAAGTTATGAAAAATGTCTTGATTTGCTTTTAAGTCAGCACCCCGTCATAAAAACAGCCGTTGCAACTCATAATGTGCGAAGTATTGCAAAAGCCTGTGTGTTAGCCAGTCATTATCAAATAGAGCAATCGGATATTGAATTCCAAATGTTGAATGGCATGGCTGAGGTATTGCGGCAAACTATTTTAGATCAAAATTATTGGGTTCGAGTTTATTTTCCATACGGTAAATTGTTGCCAGGAATGAGTTATCTGGTGAGGCGATTGCTTGAAAATACATCAAGCCAATCCTTTTTAAGAATGAGTCAGGCAACAACGCTAACAGATGATGATTTGTTAGAAAATCCCAATAACTTTATACCGCAGAAAGTTGTTCAAGAGTCTTCTAAAGAATTTGTTAATGAGCCTTTAAGGCGATTTGTTAATGCTGATGAAAAAGTTTCACAGCAAAAGATGATTGATGATGTGCGTCAGCAGTTTGGACAAGCATATTTATTATTAATCGACGGAAAATGGATTGAATCCTCAGAAACTATTATTTCGGTTAACCCTGCCAATCATCAAGAGGTGATTGGAAAAGTTGCCTTGGCTGAGCCAGAACACATTGATGCAGCCGTTAATGCTGCTAGAAATGCTTTTAAAAACTGGTCAAAAACCAATGTTGATAAAAGAGTGGCTAGTTTGTTGTCTGTTGCCAATTTATTGAGAGAAAATAAGCAGTATTTTACGGCATGGTTAATTTTGGAGTCGGGTAAGTCATGGCAAGAGTCTGATGCTGATGTGGCTGAAGCCATTGATTTTCTTGAATACTATGCTAAAAATGCTAAAAAAATATTTAAAGTGAATCAAATTGAATTGCCAGGGGAGCTCAATTACTACCGAATGCAACCCAGGGGAGTTGGTGTGATTTTGTCTCCCTGGAATTTTCCATTAGCCATTATGGTTGGTATGTTATCTGCCGCTATCGTAACGGGTAACACGGTCGTGTTAAAACCATCTCCATTGACACCCGTGTTGACAGTAAAATTTGTAGAGTTATTAATTGAAGCTGGAATACCTGCTGGTGTGGTGAATTTAATTCAAGGAGGCGGTAAAAAGGTAGGGGAGCTTGTTGTCAATCATGCTGATATTGCTTTCATTGCTTTTACAGGATCATTGGATGTGGGAGTGAGAATTCGAGAAATGTCAGCTAAGCCATTGCAGTTTCAGAAAAACCACAAACACATTGTTGCGGAAATGGGCGGTAAAAATGCCATTATTATTGATTCTGATGCTGATTTGGATGATGCTGTTCCAGGTGTTATTCATTCCGCATTTAGTTATCAGGGGCAAAAATGTTCTGCTTGTTCTAGGGTTGTTGTGGTTGGAGGGCATTATGACAATGTGGTGGAGCGTATTGTGGACGCGGCTAAAAGTCTTTGTATTGGTTCGCCAGAACAACCCATTAATTTTGTGGGTCCTATTATTTCTTCAAAGCAGAAAGAAAAAATCTTATCAATTATTGAAGAAGGTAAAACATCAGCAACACTTGTGCTTGAGGTTAAATGTGAACAATCTGATGGAGACTTTATTGGTCCTGTGATTTTTAAAGATGTTGCGGAAGATAGTGTATTAAACCAAAAAGAAATATTTGGTCCTGTATTGGTAATTTCCAAAGTCAATAGCTTTGATGAGGCAATACAATTGGTGAATAAACATGTTTTTGCTTTAACAGGAGGGGTGTATTCCAGAAGTCCAAAGCATTTGCAACAAGCTGTGGATGAATTTGATGTGGGTAACCTGTATTTAAACAGAAAAATCACGGGTGCTTTTGTTAATCGACAGCCTTTTGGTGGACTTGGTCTGAGTGGAACGGGTTATAAAGCGGGTGGACCTAATTATTTGTTACAGTTTGTTCAAGAAAAAACAATCACCGAAAATACCATGAGACGAGGTTTTGCTCCGAGTATTGAGTAGAGTTGTAACGATGATTGAACTCTTTAGGCTGAGTAAGAACGATTCAAAATTAACCTTTACATTTGCTCGCACGAGCGCATAAGATTCGATCAACCTCATCTGATCTTTTGTTCACAGGCTGTGTTACTTAAACAGTTGAATGGTTCGGCTATGTGCCTGTTTTCGTGCGCTTTATGGCAAAAATATCAAAAAATCATTATTGAAAAATTTTATTTTTCCAAGATTGAACTAAATTCCTTCTTTAACTCGACTTTTTAAGTCTTTACCTGCTTTGAATACTGGGGCATCATGTGCGGCTATGGTGATTTCTTCACCTGTTTGTGGATTTCTGCCTTTTCTTTCTGCTCGATGGCTGACTGAAAATGAACCAAAGCCTGGAAAGTCAACTCGTTCGCCTTTTGACAGTGCAGACCCTATTTCTTCAATAAAACAGTTAATGATTAAGTTGACATCATCTCTTTTTTTCATGTTACTGGATGCTTGTATGCGTTTGACCATTTCTGTTTTTGAAACACGTTCTGTCATTTTAAAAGCCTCGTTGATAAATGTGATAATAATTAGTAAGTTAAGTGTATTTGTTCTATTTAAACAAGTAGAAAAATAGATATTTTTTAGTTTCAACTCTCATTAAATTGTTTTTCCAGAGACCATTTTGGCTTAGCATTAAAACTCAGTGGTTCAAATTGCTGATTTTGTAGCCGATAGTAACCTGCCAAAGCAATCATTGCTCCATTATCAGTGCAAAATTCATGATCAGGGTAAAATAGTTGAATGTTGTTTATTTTTGCCTGATTTTTTAAATGTTGTCTGAGGTTTTGGTTGGCACTGACCCCACCTGAGATAACCAATGATTTGTACTGAGTCTGCTTGAGTGCGCGCAAGCATTTTTTAGACAAGGTATCCACCACGGCTTCTTGAAAGGCAAAAGCAATTTCAGCAGGAATGCTTTTATCTTGGTGGTTTTCATTTTGTTTGATGGTGTTTAAGGCAAATGTTTTCAGTCCGCTAAAGCTAAAATCAAGTCCTGGTCGATTGATCATGGGGCGAGGGAAAGTAAATCGACTGTGGTTGACAGAATTTGCCAGTTTGGCTAATTCTGGCCCACCAGGATAGGGTAGTCCTAATAATTTGGCTGTTTTATCAAATGCTTCTCCAGCTGCATCATCAACCGATTCACCTAAAATAGTATAGTTACCGATATTTTTAACATCAACCAATAAGGTGTGACCACCAGAGACCAGCAGGCAGACGAAAGGAAATTCTGGTTGGTTGTTGGCTTGAAGCATCGGAGCTAATAAATGACCTTCCATGTGGTTAATTGCCACCGATGGGATGTTCCATGTCCATGCAAGGCTTCTGCCCATGGAAACACCTGTCAGTAACGCTCCAATTAAGCCTGGGCCTGCTGTGTAAGCGATGCCATTGAGATCAGCTGGTGAGGTTTTTGATTGTTTTAAAACACTGTGAATTAAAGGCAAAATTTTTAAAGTATGGTCTCTTGAGGCCAGTTCGGGAACAACTCCGCCATATTTTGCGTGAAGTTTAACCTGACTATACAATTCATTGCCTAATAATCCTTTTGCAGAATCGTAAACAGCTACACCCGTTTCGTCACAAGATGTTTCAATACCAAGTATTCGCATACGCTTTATCTTTAAATTAAATAATGAGATCTTTATAATAGGCTATAATTTTGAATATTTCCATTTCATGCACGTTCCTAACATAATGTTTTAATGGAAGTAAAACAATTTTATGATTGATTCAATATAAATGTTGAATTTAATGTTGTAAATCTATATCATCTGCGGTTTAACTTAGATTCAATTGAATTACCGCACATCTCACTTAATAAATAACCATGCTAGGAGCGCTGAATAGAATGCCAAATGTCAGAGTAAAAGAAAACGAACCTTTCGATATTGCTTTACGTCGTTTTAAACGAGCTTGTGAAAAAGCGGGTGTTTTATCTGAAGTGAGAAGGCGTGAATTTTATGAAAAACCAACGGCTGAACGTAAAAGAAAAGCCGCTGCCGCAGTAAAACGTCATTTAAAGAAAACTTCCAGAGATAGATTGCGCCAAAAACCTCGTATGTATTAATAAGGTTTGGTTTTTTCTGGTGAATTACTTGGGGTTATTTCCTGAGTTTTCTTTCAGGAGAAAGTCTGAGAATGCTTTATTCCACCAACTCTACACTTATTTGCAAGGGTTGCTTGGGAAAATTGTCTAAAAATACTCAAATTTACGCTAGGAAGTTGTCCGAGAACTCAGGTTTTTGTCAAATCAAGGCATGAAATTGTCGAAAAAGTGCAGTTTACGTGTGTAAATGAGCATTTTTAGACTATTTTCCCTCGGTGCCACCTTGAGGGATAAATGCAGGTTTGGCGGAAAGATGAGTTTTTGGGCAGTCTCCTGATCAATATATTTAGACAATATTATGGGGCTGATTTGACAAATTTCATTCTTGGGCAACTTTCAACAACACGGTATTATTAGACCGTCATTTCATATTTGAGCTAGGCATAAGTTTATGGCAGAAGAGTCAGATTTAAAACTAAAAATGTTAGATGCAATGAAAATTGCAATGAAAGCTAAGCAAAAAGATCGTTTGACAACTATTCGTATGGCTTTAGCAGCCATTAAGCAACGAGAAGTTGATGAAAGAATATCATTAACCGATGACGATGTTATTGCGATTGTCAATAAAATGATCAAGCAACGAAGAGATTCAATACAGCAATTTGAAAAAGCAGGAAGAGATGAGCTTGCTCAAAAAGAACGAGAAGAAATAACTGTACTTGAAGAATATCTGCCTGAAGCCTTAAGTGAAGAAGAAATAGGGCAAATAATTGATTCGGCCATTACAGAGGTTTCGGCCTCAAGTATGAAAGATATGGGGAAGGTGATGGGAATCATTAGGCCTAAAATGATGGGTAAAGCTGATATGAGTGTTGTCAGTAAGGTGGTCAAGGAAAAGTTAGCCTAAGTTTTTATAATCATTGTTTGGGTCTGAATTAGTATTTTCCTGTTAACAATTGTTCTATGCCTCTATAAATTATTTTTTATGCATAAGTAATATTTGTGCCTTATAATTGTTTAAAGATTACATTTTTTATCAAATAACCGTAAAGCATGGCAAGAATACCGCAAAGTTTTATTAATGAACTTCTTGTTCGGGTCGATGTTGTCGATGTAATTAGTACAAGGATTTCTCTAAAAAAAGCGGGAAAAGAATTTACTGCATGTTGCCCCTTTCACGATGAAAAAACACCATCCTTTACTGTTTCCAGAGTAAAACAGTTTTATCATTGTTTTGGTTGCGGTGAAAATGGTACGGCAATAAGTTTTTTGATGACGTACGATCATTTGGGTTTTGTTGATGCGATTGAAGAATTAGCCTCAATTGTAGGTATTACTGTTCCATATGATGAAACCAGTGAGCCTCCAGATAAAACCTGGGAGAATAGTAGGAATATATTAAAACTTGCAAATCAGTTTTATAAAAGCCAGTTAAAAAATCATCCTGAAGCGTCAGTAGCGGTTGATTATCTAAAAAATCGTGGATTAAGCGGAGAATTAGCCGCTATATTCCAGCTGGGTTATGCTCCACCAGGATGGTCGAATCTTTACGATAAGTTGGCGATCAATAGTGAAAGCAAGACATCAATGCTCGAAGCAGGGTTGGTGATAGAAAAAGATGACGGTCGGTCTTATGATCGATTTAGGAATAGAATTGTTTTTCCTATTTGTGATCAACGTGGTCGAGTTATTGCATTTGGTGGGCGTGTATTAACCAACGAAAAACCAAAATATTTAAACTCGCCAGAAACAAAGCTATTTCATAAAGGCAAAGAACTTTATGGTTTGTATGAAGCGATGCAAGCAAATCGTGAGCTGGAGTCTCTCATTGTTGTAGAGGGTTATATGGATGTTATTGCGTTGGCTCAGCATGGTATTAGAAATGTGGTTGCGACGTTAGGAACAGCAATTACAGAAGATCACTTGACGCGCTTATTTAAACTGATTAAGCAAGTGATTTTTTGTTTTGATGGTGATAGAGCAGGGGCTGATGCGGCAAAAAAGGCGTTTAAAATAGTTTTACCTTTGATGCAAGATGGGCGGCAGGTTAAGTTTTTATTGTTGCCCGAGAAAGAAGACCCCGACAGTATGGTTAGACGATGTGGCGCAACAGATTTTAAAGAACGAATAAACAATGCGATGAACTTTTCTGATTTTTTGTTTTCAAAAAATTTAGCAAAGTGTGATATGGAATCGATTGATGGTCGAGCCAAGTTAGTCAATATATCGTTACCATTAATTAATCAAATACCTCATGGTATATTTCGAGAAATGTTGCTCAAACAGTTGGCTGGTTTTGGTCAGATTGATGTGAATACCATCAATGCAGTCAATCATGTGGATAATGCAGTTAATCAGCAGGAATCTGTTGTTAATAATATTCCGCAGAGAAAACAAAAAACATCTGGTTTGAGTGGTTTCCCTCCAGTCCGACGAGTTATATGTTTATTGTTGCAATATCCTCATTTTGCAAGTTTGAGGGATGATGAGCAGAACTGGAGTCATCTAAAATTACCTGGTGCTGAGTTGTTGGCCGAAATGTTTGATATTTTAAATAAAAACCCAGCTTTAAAGACGGCTGCAATTTTGGAACACTGGCGAGAAAGACAAGAAGAAAAATTTTTATTTAAACTGGCTCAAATAGATTTAGAAGTTTCAGAAAAAGATTCAGAGAAAAATTTTTTAGCAACTTTTGATTTTCTTAAACAAGAAATGATAGATGATAGAAAAAATAATTTACTGAATAAATCTAAAACAAATCAATTGAATCAGGATGAAATGATTGAATTAAATAAACTGTTGAAAACAAAGATTTTATAGTTATTTTAAGGTACCCCATGGAACAAAAAGAGTCACAATTAAAGCTGTTAATCGCAAAAGGAAAAGAACAAGGTTTTTTAACTTATGCGGAAGTTAATGATCATTTGCCTGATGGCGTTGTCGATCCAGAGCAAATCGAAGATATTATAGGCATGATTAATGACATGGGCATTACCGTCTATGAAAAAGCGCCTGATTTAGAAAATATTCAAATGAATGATCAGAATGTTACTACTGACGAAGATGCTGCTGAAGCAGCAGCAGCAGCATTGGCAGCCGTTGATAGTGAATTTGGAAAAACCTCTGATCCAGTGCGTATGTACATGAGAGAAATGGGTACTGTTGAGTTACTAACCCGACAAGGCGAATTGGTCATCGCTAAAAGAATAGAAGAGGGTTTGGGTCAGGTTGTTAATGCCATATCCAGATATCCAGGTGCGATTGAATTATTGTTGGAAGAAGTGCAGAAGGTTGAAGATGGTGATGTGCGCTTGTCTGATGTTATTAATGGTTTTTCTGATGATGAAGAAGAAGAAATTGTTGTTAATAAATTCAATGCTGATGCCAATCAAGAGGGAAATAGTGGTGATGATTCACTATCTGAAGAAGATGAAATTGAACTTGGACCAGATTTGGAAGAAAGTCTTGAGCGTTTATCAGGTTTAAGAGATCAATTTATCGAAATACGTTCCATGTTGAAAGAGAAAGGTAGAAGTCAGGTTGAAGGGCATAATGCCTGTCAAAATCTTGCAGATGCCTTTATGGAAGTGAAAATAGTGCCTGCATTGGTTGCACGTATGTCCTTTAGATTGCGTAAAATGATTGAGCGAATTCGTTTGAATGAGCGAATTATCATGGATATTTGTGTTAATAAAGCAAAAATGCCCAGAAGAGCGTTTATTACAACATTTCCAAACAATGAAACAGATTTGAATTGGTTGAGTGATCAAATTGGACAAAATAAAGATTACTCGGCTGTTTTAAAAGAATATGAAGTTGATATTTTTAGAGCTCAAAAGAAATTGGTTGCGATCCAGGAAGAGACTTGTTTGACGATTAATGAAATTAAAGAAATTAATCGACGTATGTCTATTGGTGAAGCTAAAGCGAGAAGAGCTAAAAAAGAAATGGTTGAAGCTAATCTCCGCTTGGTTATTTCCATTGCGAAAAAATATACCAATCGTGGTCTACAATTTCTTGACTTAATTCAAGAAGGTAATATTGGATTAATGAAGGCGGTTGATAAGTTTGAGTATCGTCGTGGCTATAAGTTTTCAACCTATGCTACTTGGTGGATACGGCAAGCCATTACACGTTCCATTGCGGATCAGGCAAGAACTATCCGTATTCCAGTTCATATGATTGAAACCATTAATAAACTTAATCGAATTACTCGACAAATGCTTCAGGAAATGGGAAGAGAAGCGACACCCGAAGAATTGTCAGAAAAAATGGAATTACCTGAAGATAAAGTTCGTAAAGTCATGAAAATAGCAAAAGAGCCAATTTCAATGGAAACGCCTATTGGTGATGATGAGGATTCACATTTAGGTGATTTTATTGAAGATTCTGGAGTGACATCTCCTGCAGAATCTGCGACAATTGAGGGCTTGCAAGAAGCGACCCAGGAAGTTTTGTCTGGTTTGACGCCAAGAGAAGCCAAAGTATTGAGAATGCGTTTTGGCATCAACATGAATAACGATCATACTTTGGAAGAGGTTGGCAAGCAGTTTGATGTGACACGTGAGAGAATACGTCAAATTGAAGCCAAAGCATTGAGAAAATTACGTCACCCATCCAGATCAGAACAGCTAAGAAGTTTTCTTGAAGTTGATTAAGAATATTTTTAACCTAGTTTTCTAGGGCCTGTAGCTCAGTTGGTTAGAGCAGGGGACTCATAATCCCTTTGTCCGCGGTTCGAGTCCGTGCAGGCCCACCATTTTCCTTAATAAAATAAAGGGGAGTGGTAATGAGACAACTAGAAATAAACTTTTCAGATATTGGTACTGGAAAATACGGTGAATCTTTAAAGGCATTGGATAGAAAGGTTGCTTCCAGTATGGATATAGCAAGACACCGTAAATGTGAAAAATTATTACAGGACGACTGTAATGACTTCAATTCAAGACGCTTCATAAAAACGTATCCTCTTGTAGCAAAATGGCC
>Ga0233443_1002738_pt1 | contig 13050 bp, 11 predicted proteins | sample SI_123_September_2_FD_182784 | JGI IMG/M metagenome (GOLD analysis project Ga0233443, IMG submission 182784) | Seawater microbial communities from Saanich Inlet, British Columbia, Canada - SI_123_September2016_200_MG | ecosystem: Environmental > Aquatic > Marine > Inlet | place: Canada: British... | reverse complement strand
GTTAATCGGGGCTAGCCGATGTGATTTTGTTGCATCGAAAAAGGCGAAGGTTTTGAATGAGAAGCAAGCCTTGGATTGATTGATCATTCACGGAACTTTGGCAATGCGACAACAAAGGGGCCTGATAGGTCTTCAGCAAAATGCGAATATCATGGTGCCGTGAGAGAGGTCCGGTCTGTATTTTTTCTATGGTTGAAACTCGAGGGCCCGGGGAAGAAATCGTATAGCTGACAAGCAGTTCGTGGATTGCAGACGGAAGTTTGGTGACCAAAATGTCAAAAGTGCCCTGAAATACCCACCTGTATTCAACTGTTACAGTAACACATTGTTATTATTGAATAAAACGTGAATATGCACTGGGATTTTGAATTATTGAATGCCTATTCATGCACTTCTTGAAACGGCAGTATTCTGCGGTTTCGCAAAGTGATCAAGTGAATACGTATTCATAATACCGGGTACGTACCCGGTTTCAGGGGCTGAATCATGAATATATACCCGGTTAAAGCCGCAATCAGATAATTTTGTGGCCGTGACGGGTGACGGAGCAGGGGCCTAAAATAACCTCCGCAAAATGAGAGCATGGTGGTGCCATGGGGTGGGGGGCGGCCTCTTTTTTTTACCTTGCCGGTTTTTCTCGTGGCAACTATGTCGGCCTGCCTTGCAAATGTTGACGGCATCCAAAAGCCGAACCTTGGCTTGATATTTTGGCAGCATGAGTTTCACTGATTGTTAGTTTAGGCCATCAGCTGCAAACCATGATCATGGATGAGATTCTTCTCAGCTATTTTTAGCCTAAACCAGCGTGTTTGATTTGAAGAAAGATAAGAGTCTGTCAGCTGCATAGACGCACTTCCTGTAGGAAGCTGGCGCAGTTGACTCGATGACTCTGTACGAGTCTCTGAGGGCCGCTGAGAGCCTGTCTGAAAGTCAGGCGACAGCAAATTGATATTGATGGGGGATCAAGTTGATATGGACGCTCTCATCATGACGTTACGAACGGATGCAGGGTGCCATCTGCCACCGCGGGCCGTCATAATGCCGCGAGCATTCAATGCCTTGGCGATTTCGCGATAACTCTGTAAACCCGCTTGTTGAATTTCGCTGATGATCGGGCGGATCATTGTGGCACGGTCAGCAGACTTCTGTCGCATGACTTGCCTGGCTTCTGTCATTTGGCGTGGGTTGCCGTTCGGGTTGCCGAGTTTGACGCCTCGGGCTTTGGCTACAGCGAGAGCAGCCTTGGTGCGCTGCGAGATCATTTCGCGCTCGTGCTCGGCTACGGCGCATAGAATATGAATTGTCAGTTTTGATGCGTGGGGATTGTCAACGGCGATGAATTCAATGCCTGCTTCCATCAGAGAGCTGACGAAGGCGACGTTGCGAGCTAGTCTGTCGAGCTTGGCGATAATCAGAGTCGCGCCGTGTTGTTTACAGCTAGCCAGCGCTGCAAGTAATTTCGGCCGGTCAGCTTTCTTGCCGCTTTCGATTTCGACGAACTCTTCGACCAGATCAGCGTTCTTGTCGAGAAATGCCATGACTGATGATCTCTGAGCCTCAAGGCCCAATCCGCTCTGCCCTTGCCGGGCCGTTGAAACGCGAAAGTAAGCTACAAAACGTCTGTCATTCATAATTCTTCCCTGTCCGTATAAACATGAAACGATGGTTTTCAACATTTATACGGTGCCAGGGCGTATGCCTGTCCGCAATGGAGTTCCAGTGATATTTGTTAAGGTCGGAATTTCCCTTGCGTAGAAAAAGAACGAGATGCGCTTATTCGAAGAAACTTTCGAATAAACGCATCACATTCATTTATTGCGGGTTTAGCTTTTTTGATTCAGAAGTAATACGATCAAATTGATCTGCCATATATAGCTTCTTGAGTTTAGCGAGCTGCATTGGAAGCATAATAGCTAGGTCCACAACAAGCTCTTCTGAAATTCCGGCAATAGAGCACTCCATCTTTCGGTGGAGCGTGCTTTCCAGTATTTCGGCTAATTCCTGCGCCTTTTTTGCAGTTTGTTTTGAATTCCCTCCCTCATTGAGGTGACCGTCAAGACTGAATTCCGTACTGGCATTTGTCAAAAACCGTTGCAATTCGAGAAAGATGCTCAGCTTGAAATCTTTCCCAAACGTAATTCCTGCCTCAAAATCGCAACATCCGATATCGGTGTTGAAAACGAGATTATCGCTCATGGTATAGTCTTTCGACATTTCTTCGGTAATGTTCATAGTAGGTGCCTTTCGCCGGCTGTTGGACGACCACGTTTGTTTCTCGAGATCGAAACCATTCCGATTCCTCGAGCGCCTTCGGAGAGTGTGGTCGAATAACCACTCCGAAAACCTGTTAAAAAAAGTTGAGTGAACTTTCCGCTAGACAGCGGAACTTTGCGACGTCAGCAATTTGCCTTGTTTGCGAATTGGGACGACGTTGAGTAATCAACAAAGGCGTCCATCAAGACTTCGATGCCCTTTTCGGCAATTACGGACGCCCGCTGAAAAAGTGGCCCTCGAGCAACCGGAATCCTTGCGCCCTTAACGCCAAAGTTTCGATAGCACAAGAAATAGACGCCCGTCTCCGTGATAATGTCGTTGATCTTGTATCCTTCATTTCAGGCATGCAGCCCAACCGACAGCCATCGCAAAAATCGGAAGCCAGGTTTGGAACCAAGGACGGGATTGCTGTTACGTCAGCAGGACCGAATAAAGGCCGCATTACCCTGTTTGACGGCGACGGCAAAGGACGGTCACCCTTTCAATACATTCAGCACGAAATGGGGCTGTCATCAGGTGAAGCAATAAAGTGGGCTGCCAACTGGCTTGGCGTTGATGGCGGTGTTCAATTCAAACCCGATCCAAAGTTGAAAGAACGGCGAAGGATTGAAAAGGAGCAAGCGAAGGTCGATGCTGATGGCGACGATGCTCAACGCCGGGCCGTAGTCGCCAAACTTGTCAACGATTCAGTTCCGGTTGCCAACACCCCGGCAGAAATCTATCTTTCTGGGCGTGCCATCACTTCCTGGCCGGAAGACATTCGCTATCAGCCAAATAATGGCCAAGAATTTGGCGCGTTGATCGTAGTCGCCCGCGATGGCGACAACAAAATACGCGCTGTTCAGCGGGTGTATCTGACGCCGGAAGGCGCAAAGGCCGACGTCAAAATACAGAAGCGTACAAACGGTAAACTTGGAAAAGCCGCCGTGAAAATGCCTGGGTGTGGCTCCCGCCTGTTCCTCACTGAAGGACCAGAGACCGGCCTCAGTGTCTGGAACGCAACCAACTCGCCAACATGGTCGGTGCTTGGGCAAAACTTCTGCGGGCGTGAAATTCCCGACGACATTTCCGAAATTGTAATAGCTGCCGATTGTGCCTCGGAGGGTTCTCCCGCTCGTCAGCAGGCAGAGAAGGCTGCCGAGCATTACTTTGGCCGTGGCTACAAGGTTTTCATTGCACGACCTGATGGTCCGAACTGCTACGACTTTAACGACCTTCTCATAGACCAAGGCCAGGCTGCGGTTTTGGAGGCACTGAATTCTGCCGTTTTATGGGGTGGCGTTCCTGCGCAATACAGGCTGTCCAATCTTTCAGTCGAGGCTGCAAGAAAGGGAGTCGAAAATGCTATCCGAGAGTGGGTTGAGCTAGTAAGGCACCACTGGATTTACCTGGCGGACACCAATGACAGCAAATAATTGCCCGAAGCCGCCAGCAACCGAATTGCAGATTGATCCTCCTGTGCATGGCATCAAAGCCATGACCGGGCTTGGTAAAACAACCTTTGTTCTGAAGATTCTCCCTCAATTTCTGGCGGAGAAACAAGAGGGACAAGCCATCTACATATCTGTCCCCACCCACCTGTTAGCTGACGAGTTAGCGGAGAAAATCAGGGAACGGTTTCCTGATCATCCGATGCGAATTCTGACCTATAGAGGGCTTACGGCTGACGACCCAGAACAGGTCGGATTGAAGATGTGCCGGATTTCTGAAGATGCGAACGACTTGAGGCAAGGCGGTGCCGACATTCGTTATCTGTGCGGGACTAAAAGAGACGGCGAAGACATCCTATGCCCTCACTACCACGAATGTGGTTACAAACGTCAGCAGCGGATGGCTGACATCGTCATAATGCCGCAAAACCTCTTGGCCTTCGCGCGTCCGTCATTCCTGTATCCGGCGTGTGTACTGATCAATGATGAATTTCCTGTCCCGGCGTTGTTGACGGGGCTTGATGGCCCTGCCCGATCTGTGACCCTCTACGACATTCGTTCCTCCAGGACAGTGCCAGTGTCTGAGGGGCTATACAGAACAGATAAAGACGCAACCAGGTTCCTTGAAGGCGTAAAATCAAAGATCGCGTCGGCAATTGAGAAAGTTGAGCCGGGCAAGCCGATACCATTGTCCGCGATAACGAACACTGGATTAACGTCGTCAGAAATTCTGGAGGCCCGTGACTTCACGCTTCGCTGCAAGAAGAAGATAACCCTGACACCGGATATGACTGCCGGTGAGCGGCAGTTGGAAGTGACCGTAGCAAAAGACAACAAGCGCCTGTTGATGGAAGTTCGCTTTTGGGGGTTGATTGCTCGCGCACTGGAAAGCAAAAGCAAAATCATCCCAGGCTTGAGGCTTGAAGTTGACGAAAAAGCTGAAAAGAGATTCCTCAGTGTCAGATTACGCTGGCGCGAGGAAATCCATGAATGCTGGCAAGTGCCGACGTTGTTGTTGGATGCGACGGCAAACTGGGATTTGTATCGGCCATTCTGGCCGAACATTGACAGAACATATGAATTTGACGCTGCCACACCACACATAAATATCAAACAAATACTGTGGTCTGCGGCCAAAGCAAAATTGCTGGGCAAAACTGAAACCCAGCAAAACAATCGCAGCAGGATATTCAAATACATCGAAGCTAGAAGTACTGAATTCAAAAGCGTACTTGTGATTTGCCAAAAAGGATTAGAAGAAGAACTGGCTAGAACAAGCCTGCCTGACAATGTGGTTACTGGCCATTTCAACGGCATGCGTGGCATCGACAAATTTGGAAACGTTGAGTGCCTGATCGTGATTGGCCGCCCTCAACCCCAGCCTGATCATGCCGAAATGTTTGCCGAGTTGGTGTTTGACGAAGAAACTGTTCGGGGGCCTGAATGGGATGGCTCGTATTATCCAAACATAAAGGTCGGGCTGAACTTCCAGGGAGAGAACTCTGGCCCCGCCGTCAAGATGGAATATCACACGGACCCGAATGTTGAGGCTGCTCGTAGGTCGATATGTGAGGCCGAGTTGATCCAAGCAATTGGCCGTGGACGCGCTGTGAATCGCACTGCCGAAACGCCTCTGCAAATTGACATTATCGGAACAGTACCTCTGCCGATCAATGTGGACGAAGTAGTCGAATGGAACGGTGCACAAGCCGATCCGTTCTCACTGATGAAAGCGCGCGGGATATTGCCGAATTGTGACAGTTCAAAGCGTGGATACTGGAACCTAGTTGCCGCAATTCTTTACGACAGATTTCTGAATCCTCAAGCGGCAAAAGACTGGGGGCGTTCTGTCACGGTGGAATCTACTAATAGGAATATACTTATTAGTGAATCCCATCGTGAGGGATACATCGAAGCGGAAATCAGGCTTGCGGGAACGAGGTATAAGGTTCCTGTACTGATCAGGCCAGGCGAAGTTGATCCAAAAATGTTTGTGGTGTCGATTGTAGGGCCACTGAGCCATTTTGAGTTTGCATCATCAACTCCTGCCATCAATGAGCAGGGTAACGATCCATTTGTTGCTGACTTTGTCACCGGGAATTCTGGCCCTGTCTACATTGACCCGCCATTTACACCGACGCCACCAGTGCCACCACCCGCCAACCCGCAGCAACCAGCACTGGTTAACACTGAGCCGGATGCAAAAGCCGATGACTTCTTCCAAACTGCTGAAACACCGGAGCAATCATGGAGGCTGGTCGTTAACGGAATGGACCCCCTCGACTGGCTTGATGATGAAGTTGCAAATCTTGAGGCGACAAGGCTGTGGATGTCCCGGCGTGCCGTTATCAATCAGACCTATATTCAGAGTGCTGTCGGCCTGACAAAAGAGAGCATCAAATGAAGAAATTCGCAAAGAAACTGATTTTCAATATCGCGCAAAACGATCTTGATCATATGACCACCGCCTGCATCAAGGAGGGCGTGGATCAGTCGGAGTTCATTCGTCGCGCAATCCGCGTCCGTGTGGCTGAGCAGAGGCTGGCTGAAATTAGTGCGGGTGATTTATGTGTATGAACAATTTTGGCGGGGGCGGCATTGCCTACAGTAAACCACTACATTTGCGCGCGCGCATCATGGAGTTTGAGCAATGACGACAGCCAAGTCTGAACGGCCCCTGTGTGGTGCGAGGACGCGGTCTGGCGGCAACTGCAAGGCGCGCGTTGTCTGGGACAAGGCAAAAGGCAAGCCACGCAACAAGCGGTGTCGTATGCACGGTGGCCTGAGTACGGGGCCACGCACAGCGGAAGGATTAAAGCGAACGCTGGCGGCTATGAAGGCAGGTAAGGAACTGTTGAAAATAAGCAACGCTAATCAGACCTTTTAAAAGCTGGTCTGAGGTGGTTTTGACTGCCAGAGGGGCAGGGCAACCCGGCAGCCCGTCAATGGTTCGTGAGCGCCCTCGTCAGGCCATTGAGGGCATCAGCAGAATTTCTTTGCCTGAACGGTTCAAGGTCGAATTCTGCGGACGGGGGGGGAGGCCCAAAGACGGTCGATGATGGGGGGTACTATTACAGGGTCTCTCTTGATAGACGGCGATAGACGAAATCTGACGCCACGTCTGCTTTTTCCGATAAATGTCGGTTGTTGGCTTGGAAGCGGACATCGTGTTACGCAATCGAAAAGGTCGGTTGTTGACCCAAAGCCGACACTGAACATGAGGATCAATACGCGAATGTGGGTCATTTTCGGTTCGAAAATTTTCAGACTATATGAACTTGATCAGTACTTTTTGGCTTCTTGTCTGATCACCACAAACATTAATTAACGTCAATAATGTTCGGCTGTTGTGATTCTTCTAGTTGGTGATGACCTCCGGTCCCATTACCGCATTTGGCAATACCGTTGAAATCCACGGCACATAAGTAACAAGGATCAGGAACACAAACATAATGACCAGGAATGGCAATGCCGCACGGACGACACCCATAATCGACATGTTGGCAACACCAGCTGTCACGAAAAGGTTCAGCCCGACGGGTGGCGTTATCATCCCGATCTCCATATTGACCACCATGATGATGCCCAGATGAATAGGATCGATTCCAAGTTCCATGGCGATCGGGAAGACCAGGGGTGCTACGATCACAAGCAAGCCGCTTGGCTCCATGAACTGACCGCCAATCAAAAGGATAACGTTTACGATAACGAGGAACATGATCGGGCCGAAACCGTACGCCAGCATCGTCGCGGTAAGTTGTTGAGGGATCTGTTCGTCCGTAATGACATGTTTCAGGATCAACGCGTTGGCAATGATAAACATCAGCGTAATGATCAGCTTGCCCGCGTCGCGCAGCGTTCGAACTGTGTCCTTGTGCCAAAGAGCTGTAATCAAGACTTGCGGGTTTCGCAGTAGCGAGCCGCCCTCCGACAAGGGGCCCATGTCGCGATAAACAAAGGTTGCGACGAGGAACGCGTAGACGGAGGCAACCGCAGCCGCCTCCGTTGGTGTAAAGATGGCACCTGTAAGGCCGGGAACACCATAAATGCCAATCATAATGATGACGATCAGCATCAATCCCCAGGCAGCGTCCTTAAAGCTTTCCCTGATTTCTCCGAAGCCTTTAAATTCACCCGCAGGCATGTCCTTTATCCGGGCCATGACATAGATGCCGACCATCAGCATGGTTCCAGCCAGAAGGCCGGGGATTACGCCCGCGAGAAACATGCGGCCAACGGAAACTTCGACAGCCGCAGCGTAAACAACCATGACAATTGACGGCGGAATTAAAATGCCGAGGGTGCCGGCATTGGCGATCACGCCGGCCGCAAATTCCTTGGTGTAACCGGACTGGCGCATGGCTGCGATGACGATGCTGCCGATGGCAACCACAGTCGCGGGCGAGGAGCCAGACAGGGCAGCGAAGATCATGCAGGCAAGCACACCGGCAATCGCCAGACCGCCCCGAAAATGACCGACAAGGGCAATGGAAAAACGGATGATCCGCTGGGCCACGCCACCGGTCGACATAAAGCTGGAGGCCAAAATGAAAAAGGGAATTGCGAGCAAGGTAGAGTGTCCCTCGAAAGCTTCAAACAGGGTTTGTGCCACCGAAGAAAGTGAGCTGTCTGAAAATAACAGCAGGAACATGATTGACGAGAAACCGAGAGATACAGCGATCGGTGCCCCGATCAGCATCAAGCCGATCACCAACCCGAAAAGAAACAGAACTTCCATCAGTTTTGCTCCTTCAATCTGGCCGCCGCTTCAGCAACTTCATCTTCCGCTTCGTGGCTGACGATCAGTGATTCTTGCTCGCCGCGCCAGATGCGCACAGCGGCTTGGGCAAATCGGAAAGTCAGCAGCGCCATAGAAATTGGCAGGACGAGGTAGGGAACAACTTTGGGCAATTTTTCATAAGCTTCACCATCGTTGAACACGTCTGCCAGCCAGAGCATAAAAAAGGGAACCGGCATGTCTGAAGAGACACTCGAAAAAGCAATGGAGCCATTTTTCACGACAAAGGAAGTCGGCAGGGGAAGCGGCCTGGGTCTCAGCATGGTTTACGGGTTCGCTAAACAATCAAGCGGCCATCTTGAAGTGCGTAGCGAAGTCGGCAACGGCACGACCGTAATTATCTATTTACCCAGAAGCGAGGAATCGCACCTTTGATCCATCTTCCCCGCAACGCCATAACCAGATGACGTTGCGGGGTTGAAGGATTGGCTGTTACTCCGCAGCCTCAGGTGCCGAGGCGCTTCCCGGTACAGCATCAAGCTTGCGGGACTTCATGAAGTTGGCGGCAAGAATGACCAGACCAACGGCCATCAACAGGCCGGTAACCAGGATCAGATCGCCATAGACAGCCCAGCCACCTTGCGCCCAGTCGGCGAAGCGACGCGGCATACCCGCGGCCCCACCTGCCAGCATGACAAGGCCAGCACCGAGGGCACCAGCAGTGAACAGGACCATGAACCAGTTGCCCTGTTTGGCATTGAGTGTACGACCCGTGAGCACAGGATAGTGGTGATACAGCACACCAATCCACATCATCGACATGGCGATCAACACGGTCATGGTATGCCCGCTTTGCCACATGGTGCCGTGTAACTGGAAGGACCAGGCGACGTTCGACGTGACCAGAGCCGATGCCCCGTCCATGACGTAAATCACAAAACCCATCAGGGCGATCATGATACCGGGTTCCTTACGCAAACCATGTTTCCAGATCGTGGCGAGGATCGTGAAGATACTGAGCGCCGCACCAATGCCTGTACCCCAGCTCATGATGTTGCCGTGATAGGCCAGCGAGGCCGGCAGGTTGGGCAACAGGGTAATGAAGTGGTGGAAGAACGAACTGAAAGATGTAATCAGCAATATCCACAAAGCCGCATTGGCCAGACGTTTGCTGTAAAGCTCACGCGTGCCATCAGCCAGATACAGCGGCAACGTTGCGTAGATTCCACTGATCACCATCAGGGCCATGGCTTCCATCAGGTTATGGGCGAAGGTGAAGAAGGCGAACTGGAAGACCACAGGCTTGGTCGCCCAGGCCACGACGTCCAGCGGAATGATGCCCCACAATGCCACCAATACATAGGACGCGATGATCATCAAAGGCGTGCCCATGACGATCAATACCAGGGCGGCGATAACCATGCCCAGCATGCCAGGATCATCCAGTGTGCGTTCTGACAAGATCAGGTCTTCACGCTTTTTGCCAAAGAACATCATCTTCAACAATTGAACCGGATAAAGATAAATCATCATGGTTAGCACAAGGGCAATGCCGGTGAAGCCCAGCACCAGTGTGTTGAAGCTCCATTGACCGTTGGCGACACCAACGACGGGCAGGGGATACATCACCACCAGCGAGACGCTGAAGCCCAGCAAAATGGCGACCGTCAACAAGGCCGCACCCAGGTTCATGCATATGAAGATCAGTGCTGGCATAACCCCGGTAATCGGTTTGCCCACACAGCCACCGGCTCGATGTAGACTGATGCCGGCCATCAACTGGAAAGAAAACGGAAAGGCCAGGGCCGCACCGTGGGCCGTCAGGGCCATGTAAAAGAGGTCTGTTCCAAGTTCAAACCGCTGGATTATTGGCATGGCGACACCCAGCAGACCGGCGACGGCCAGCCAGATAAAGGATGACGCGATCATCAGTGCCGGCCAGGAATTGATTTCCTGCAATCCATCCTCGGCATCGACACCAAACATGCGATTGAAGAAAGGCAGGCGCTGTAGAATTTTTGTTGCTGCTAACATGATGTGTATATCCCCCGAATGATTATTCAGCTACCGGCAGCGACGACAACAAGTTCGTCGCGCATCTCGTGATGAGAATTGCCGCAATATTCAAGACAGCGCACTGTATAGGTGCCAGCGTCCTTGAAGGTGTGGACCAGAGACGTCGGACCTTCCAGGCCTGGCATCAACATCATCGTAAACAGCACTTTGCCATCGGGGTGATACACTGCAAAACCGTGCATGGTATCCAGGCTCTTGCCTGAAAAGCGGATGGGTTTGCCGACTTCGATCTTTGTTTCAGTGATATCGTAACTCCAGGATTCAGCCGTAAAGCTGACTTCTGTAAGTTTTTCGCCAGAGGCCATGGCCTTGGCCGTCGCGGTTGTCGGCATGAAATCTATGCTGGCGATATTGACGCCGACAAAGACAATAATAACCAGTCCGATCCACGCTCGTTCCATTTTCAGGAAACTGGATTGTGGAGCTTTACTGGGCGAAGAATCGCCGTAGGATTTGCTAATAACGACATAAAAAAAGACGGCCATGAAAGGCACAAGCATGAACAACATCATGCCGAATGCACCCCAGCCCGTCAGGTAAAATGACTCAAGCATATTAGGACTCCCCCGCGATTATCGTGTGAAAATAAGTACCCCTGGCAAACCACTGAATTAATGTGTGGATAGTGAAGTTCAGGCGTCCCCGATCTGTCAAGGATTAAAATTCATAACTGAGAGTGATATGCAATGTCATTAACTGGTAGAATATTTTATTGTTTATTATCAATAAGTAATAAGCAGAGTTAGTGTCATACTGGATCACATGAAAAATAGATTTTGCCAGGTCGTCGGGGAGTTGGGATACTGCAAAACAGATATCGACGACAGCAGGTATTCAATCAGCTGTTTTATTGTGGGGGTCGTCTGAATGTTTCCTGGTGTCATCCTCTGGAAAATTAATGTCTTTGCCTGACTGCAATCTGTGTGGCCTGCCGGTACCGGATATGCCTGTCGAAGCGGATGGTCATGCCTTTTGTTGTTTCGGTTGCCGCGAGGTTTATCGAAATTTCGGCGAGGCTGTCTTTGGTGCCAGCGAGACCAGCGGACCCGATGAAAAAGCAACCTCGGAGCCTGAAGGAGCCGAGGCCTTCCTGCGTATCGACGGCATGCACTGTTCTTCCTGTGAAATCCTGATCGAACGCCTGGCACCAAAAATCCCCGGTATCTATTTGGCGCAAACAAGTTACGCCACGTCGACAGCGCGCATTGTTTATGACCCGGACATTATCACCGAAGCGCAATTACCTGATGCCCTGCGGCTGACAGGATATCGCGCCAGACCCGGCACCGACGATGCGCCTGAATATGATTACCGGCTTGATCTTTTGCGGTTGTTGGTCGGTGTGGCACTGGCCGGGTTCGTGATGATGATGTATGTGGCCTTTTTCTATCCGGTGCATCTGGGGCTTGTCACTGAGGCAGAACTGAAACCCATACTCTGGCTGGCCCATGGTGTTGCACCCTGGGTCATGTGCGTGCTGACGACTATCCTGCTGGTCTATGTGGCCGCCCCGATATTTCACGGCGCCTGGATCGGGCTGAGGGCCAGGGTTCTGAATATGGATAATCTGCTGGCCATCGCCATTCTGGCAGCCTGGGGATACAGCTTCGGGCAATTGCTGTCAGGCTCGCTTGATCTCTACTTTGATGTTGCCGCCACGATCATCGCTGTTGTGACCGTGGGCCGATATGTTGAACGCAACGCGCGTCATGCTGCCACTGCTGAATTATCGAAAATTCTGAAGAAATGGGCACCCCGGGCCCGGACACGCTGGGGTGGGGACTATCGGTTTCAAACGCTGGAGGAACTGGAGCCTGGTGATCACGTCATCATCTGGCAGGGAGAGGCCGTGCCCGTCAATGGCACCGTGGTTTACGGCCGGGCCGCGGTGGACGAATCTTTGATGACGGGCGAGCCCTTTCCGGCAACCCATGGACCCGGCGATCAGGTTCACGGTGGCTCACTGGTTGTTGATGGCGAGCTGGAAATCCAGGTAGGTGAGCGCATCGAAAGCCGCATGGAAGACCTCGCCCGAATTCTGTGGAATGTACAAAGTGCCAGCAGCGGGGCGCAGACGGTGGCTGACCGCGTGGCCCGTTTCTTTGTGCCAGTTGTCATGGTTCTGGCTGTGGCGGTGACAGGCTTCACCTTGTTGTCGGGTGCCGGCACCGGAGCGGCCTTGTTGGCAGGCCTTGCCACCTTGATCGTTTCCTGCCCCTGTACTTTTGGCCTCGCTATTCCCCTGACCACAGCAGCCGGTATATCCGAAGCCTTGCGCAAGGGCATTATTGTCACCAGCGCTGACGCCTTCGAAAAAATCCCGCATATCGATATTGTTGTGATGGACAAGACCGGGACCCTGTCGACCGGCGATATGCAGGTGGTCGAAGTCCTCGGCGATCTGGTTTGCGCTGAATATGCCGCTGCCGTTGAACGCCTGTCGCCGCATCCGGTTGCCAAAGCCATTGCCCGGCTGGGCGATCAATTTACCGCAGATGAATTCGAGGCCCGTCCCGGCAAAGGGGCCATTGC
>Ga0233443_1002730_pt1 | contig 13080 bp, 14 predicted proteins | sample SI_123_September_2_FD_182784 | JGI IMG/M metagenome (GOLD analysis project Ga0233443, IMG submission 182784) | Seawater microbial communities from Saanich Inlet, British Columbia, Canada - SI_123_September2016_200_MG | ecosystem: Environmental > Aquatic > Marine > Inlet | place: Canada: British... | reverse complement strand
TGGTGGATGCAGTCTTTGGGCGGTTGGCGAAGAGCCACGGCCATGTCCAGTGCCCGGATGGCCAGATCGCGCTTCATGCGGTTGCTGACGGCCCAGCCGATCACACGGCGAGAGAACAAGTCAAGTATCACAGCAAGATACAGCCAGCCCTCACTGGTCCAGATGTATGTGATATCACCTGCCCACTTCTGGTTGGGTGCCGTTGCCGAGAAGTTTCTGTTCAACAGATTGGGGGCAACGGCAAAGCTGTGGTTGCTGTCAGTCGTAACCTTGAATTTCCTTGTCCTGATGGCCCTGATGCCGTTCTGGTGCATAAGTCGTCCAACACGACGGTGACCGACCTCAAAACCCAGCTCCTGAAGTTCTTCGGTCATTCTCGGTCGGCCATAACTGTGGTGGCTGAGTTTGTGCTGTTCCCGGATATGGGCCAGCAGAACCATGTCATCACGTTGGCGGCGACTGGCTGGACGGGTCCGCCATGCGCGATAACCACGGGCGGTTACCCGCAGAACCTTGCACATACGGCAAATCGGAAAGGTCTTCTTCCAGGCATCTATGAATGCAAACCGCATCACTTTTGGCTCACGAAGAAGACCGTTGCTTTTTTTAGGATTTCCCTCTCCTCACGCAGTATCCGGTTTTCCTTGCGCAAGCGGGCAATCTCCTTTGTCTGATCGTCATGGGGACCAGACATTAACTCTTCATGCCGATCCTGCTGGACCCACTTGTTCAGTGTTGAAAATCCAATACCCAAATCAGCAGCAATTTGCTTGCGGGTAAGCCCACTGGTCAGTGCCAGTCGAACCGCTTCCTTGCGAAATTCTGTTCCGTGTCTTTGCGCCATATTCCGTCTCCTTGATGCGAGTTATTGCTATCAAGTAAACGGAACTTTTGCGAGACAAGACCAGATCATTCTGTATACCTTTGTTTTCAGGCTGTTCCTGCTTTTTTCTTCGTTGGGAAACCTTGCCTGAGAGGTGAAAATGTTGTTTCGACATTAGTGCTGATTTACGAGCCTGAATCAACTGGTGGGTTCCCGTCAGATGTAAGTTCGGTCTTCTATTGGATACTGCTCGATCTTGCCGGTTATCAGTTCCTGAAAAGTCGTTTCTGCCCTGTTAAAGCGGGCTCTTGGATTCCAGGCCAGGTGAACGTCGATGGGTGGCGGGTTTTCGTATGGTGGCAATCGCCACAACAATCCGTCCTCCACATCTCGTTTGATAACGTGAATAGGCAAGGCACTGATACCCAGCCCTGCGATTGTCAATCGACGGACTTCTTCCAGGTTGGATGATTGGGCCACGATGTTTTTGTCAAGCTCGGCATCGGCTCTGACGAGTGCCACGGGGCGCAGCACATCGTCAAAGCGATCCGTGGCAAAGGCGACGGAAGAATGGCCGCGCAAGTCTGTCCTTGTCAGTTTTTTCCGCCCATAAAGCGGATGGCTGGGGCCGCAAAAAAGGCCAAAAAATTCACGGTACAATCGACGATATTCCAGTTTCTCACTTCGCTCACGGATCAGGCAAACGGCCAGAGATGCTCGCCGGGCGGCTACTTCTGTCAAAGCCGCCGCACTTGTCGTTACTTCCAGGGAAAGTGTGGCCTCTGGGTGGTTTTGATGAAACTCGCTCAGGCAATCATCGAAGAGCGGGCTGACGACGTGGCTGGCCATAACGATACGGACATGACCGCGAACGACGTCGGTTACATTGCGAAGCAGGTTTTCCAGACCCGTGACCGTTCCGTAAACTTCCAGAGCTTCCCGATGTAACAGTGTGCCTGCATCCGTTAGCCCAAAATTTCCCGGCGATCGCTCAATCAGCTTTTTACCTATGTGCTCTTCCAGACGCCGCAAGGCATTTGACACACTGGGTTGCTTTCGGCCCAGACGCTCGGCCGCTGAGGAAATTCCACGTGTTTCAACGATAACCACAAAGGTATGTAACAGATTCCAGTCCATTTTCCGCGAGGACTGGAGCGGCGGATTGATATCATTCATAGGATATTCATTTCATGAATAGTTGAAATAGTCATTATCTATTATGGAAATGTATGGCCCTGTGCAAGTTTTGCCGTGGTCATCCCTGCCGCCCTTGGAGATGACACAAAACAATTTATTGAGTTTGCAAAGAGGAATAACGGATGAAAAATTCAATCAAAGGCCTTTTGATGGGCCTGGCGATCACCGGCGCAACTTTTGCTGCACCGGCAACTGCCGATGAAATAGACGCTGTCAAAAGCAAAGGCGAGCTCGCAATCGCCCTCACAGGTGCCTACCCTCCATTTTCCCTGATCAACGACAAAAACGAAGTTGTTGGCTTTGATGTTTCTGTCGGCAAGGAAATTGCCCGCCGCATTGGCGTCAAGGCAAAAATCGTCACGACGGCCTGGGATGGTATTCTGGCAGGTCTGTTGGCCAACAAATATGACACCATCATCGGCAGCATGAGCATTACACCCAAGCGTCAAAAAATGGTTGATTTTGTTGGGCCTTATTATTCTGCCGGACGCGCAGTCTTTGTTCGTGGTGACGGGAACGTCCAGGCGCTGGCCGACCTGAAAGGGAAAACCATTGGCGTAACCCTTGGCGAAACCCACGAAAAATGGGCTCGCAAACAAGGACAGATGAACTGGACCCTGAAAACTTACAAGGGCTTGCCGGAACTTCTGCTGGAACTGGAGCACAAGCGTATCGACGCCTTGATTATCGATTCCATTCCGGGACGCGTTGCGATCAAGAAGAATAACCAGAACATGCGCGAACTCAACACACCCGAAATCGAAGGTGGTGCAGTTGGTGCAGGCATGGCGATCCGCAAGGGTAACCCCAAACTTCATGCCGCGATGACGGCTGCCCTGGCCGCGATGAAGGCTGACGGCACTTACGAAAAAATAGCTGTAAAGTGGGTTGGCGCGGATATTCGCTAATCACTGATCTTAAAGGAGCGCCCGGCCAATTTGGCCGGGCGACTATCGAGTATGAAACCAGAATACGGTAAACTGACCTGGGAAGAAGTTCGCGACTCAGACAAAGACCGGGTTGTTATATTACCTGTTGCAGCGACCGAAGATCACGGTCCTCATATGGCGCTGGACACAGATACATTATTGGCAACACGAATTCTTGACGAACTTGCGAACCGAATTCCGGACAAGGTTTTTGTGATGCCGCCAATCCCCTATGGATTTAACGAGCATCACAAGGATTTTCCAGGTGTGATCTGGATTCAACCTGAAACGCTGATCTCCTTTGTTACTGATATTACAGAATCACTGGCCCACCACGGTTTTCGCCGTGTCGTCCTGTTCAATTCACACGGATCAAATCATCCCGTGCTTGATCTGGCCGCACGCAAAACGGTTATCAAAAACGAAATCATCTGCGTTTCGGTTTCCTACTGGAACCTGATGTCACACCGCATCAACGAAATCCGCAAGTCGGCGACTGGCGGTGTTGCCCATGCCTGTGAGTTCGAAGCGTCGATGTATCTATATCTTGACCCCGAAAATATTCACCTGGAACGCGCTTTCAGCCAGAACCTTCACGATCCCGAGAGCAAAAATTTCAATCTGGATCTGGCTGGTGGCGGTAGTCGAGCCATGCATATGAACTGGTGGTCTGCCATTTCCCCGGACGGAACGATGGGTGAGCCTACTCTCGCAGACGCCGAAATTGGCAAGCAGTTCTTTGAAGCCGCTGTCGAGGAAACAATTGGCCTGATCGACGAAGTTGCCTCCCTGCCGATCCGGCAACGTGTTGATCACCATTAAGGCGACGTAATGGATATTCAACTAATCGCAAAAGTCTGGCCGTTTTTTGCTGAAGCGGCAGTGGTCACTGTTGAGATTTCGGTGCTGGCAATCTTGCTTGGTCTTTCAATAGGCTTTGCGGCGGGTCTCGGCAGTTTGTCACACAACAAACTCATCAGGCTGCCGGTGCGATTTTATGTGAGTTTCTTTCGTGGGACTCCGGCTTTGATCCAGCTGTTTTTGCTCTATTTCGGCGGACCGCAAGTCGGCATACAGCTCGATCCTTTTGAAGCGGGTGTTATCGGGTTGGGCGTCAATATTGGCGCTTATATGAGCGAGTCTATTCGCGGCGCGATTATCTCGGTCGACAAGGGGCAGACAGAGGCTGGCCGCTGCCTTGGTCTCGGTCACGCCCAGGTCATGCGGAAGATCATTATACCGCAGGCAGCTCGTTTGATGGTCCGGCCCTTAGGCGTCAATGCCATCGCCTTGATCAAGGGATCAGCGATTGTATCAACGATCTCGCTGGTTGAACTATCTTATACTGCCCACCGCTTTATCTCTTCGACCTACAAGCCTTTTGAAATGTTTATTCTGGCTTCAGTGTTCTATCTCCTCATCGTGACTGTCTTTTCGTACGGGGTACGCAAAGTCGATCAACGCGTAGCAATGGACTGATCACGATGGGACTAGATTTCAGCATCCTTCCCGAATATTCAGATTACTTTCTGACGGGAACCCTGTGGACCCTGGCCCTGACGGCCCTGTCGATGTTTTTCAGCATTTCAGGCGGTATTCTTTTCGCCGTCTTGCAACTGAACCGCCATGCCATAATTCGCTGGCCGACCTCATTCATTGCCTGGCTGTTTATGGGCACGCCGCTTCTGTTGCAATTGTTCCTGGTCTATTTCGGGCTGGTGCAGATCGGCATTGACCTGAACGCCTTTGTTGCTGGCGTTATTGCCCTGAGCCTGCATTTTGCGGTCTATAACTCTGACATCATTCGCTCGGCTATTGTGGCCGTTGATTCCGGACAGGTGGAAGCTGCCCGCAGTCTTGGTCTCAGCAATTTCCAGGCCTTGCGGAAAATTATTGTGCCCCAGGCTGTAGCAAATGTTACGCCAGCCCTTGGCAATATGATGATCGCCTTGCTGAAGGAAAGTGCCCTTGTTTCGGTCATTGGCGTCATGGAACTGACGCTGTCGGCGCAGCGGGCAATATCCGACAGCTTCCGTCCTTTCGAGTTCTACATCGCAGCTGCTGCAATCTATTACATTATCAACCTGGGGCTGGAACAGGCGGTTCATTTCGCCGAGCGCCGTACAGCCCGTTATCGATAGGTACCTGAAATGAGCGAAAACCTTATTGAAATCAGGGGGCTAAAGAAGAACTTTGGTGACCTTGCCGTTTTGAAGGGCATAGACATGAACATCCGCAAGGGTCAGATTGTCGCTCTGATTGGCGCCAGTGGATCTGGCAAGTCTACATTGTTGAGAACAATCAATCAGCTGGAAGAAGCAACTGCCGGCGAAATCTGGTTCGATGGCCAGCTCGTCAATCAGGATTTACCTCACCGGGCACGTGAAAAACACCTGAACCAGCTGCGGCGCGAAATTGGCATGGTCTTCCAGCATTTCAATCTGTTTCCGCATTTGACAGCCATCGAAAATGTCACCCTGGCACCCACGATGCTGAAGCTGCAAAACAAGTCTGATGCCCTGACAAGCGGCAAGGCACTTTTAGATAAAGTCGGTTTGGCAGATCGCATTGATCACTATCCGTCTCAACTTTCAGGCGGCCAAAAACAAAGAGTTGCCATCGCCCGCTCTTTGGCCATGTCACCACAGGTCATGCTGTTCGACGAGGTCACTTCTGCCCTTGACCCGGAACTGGTTGGTGAGGTCAATCGCGTGATGAAGCAGTTGGCCCAGGAACATATGACGATGATCATCGTGACACATGATTTGCGGTTTGCTGAAGATGTGTCAGATCATGTGGTCTTTTTGGCCGACGGTCTTGTTGTCGAAGAGGGACCACCTGCCCAAATTTTTGCAGACCCAAAACATGAACTGACTCAATCTTTCCTGAAACAGGTATTTTGATGAACGGTTCCAACCACTCCCATCTGTTTTACCAAAGCAGGAAGCGCCGCCCTGTTCTGGACATGGCGCGAGGTGTCTACATGTGGGACATCGATGGCAAACGATATCTGGACGGCTCTTCTGGTGCCATGGTCAGCAACATTGGTCATTCGAATGCCAACGTTCTGGAAGCCATGCGACGTCAAATGGAAAAATCAACCTTCGGCTATCGCCTGCATTTTGAAACGAATCCTTCAGAGCGTCTGGCCGAAAAAACAGCGGCCCTGGCACCAGAAGGCTTCGAGCGGGTTTTCTTTGTTTCTGGTGGCTCGGAAGCTGTTGAAAGCGCATTAAAGCTGGCGCGGCAATATGTTGTTGCGACCGGGCAGCCCCAACGCTGGAAAGTGATTTCCCGAACCCCCAGTTATCATGGCAGTACCCTGGGTGCGCTTGCCGTTACAGGATATGCCCCGCTGACGGATCCTTTTGCGCCGATGATGCAGGAGATGCCAAAAATCCCCGCCCCCCGAGCTTACCTTGATGGTTTATCTCTGGATGATCCGGCGACAGGTATCCACTATGCCGACTTCCTTGAGGAAAAAATCCTGGCCGAGGGACCGGAAACAGTTCTGGCATTCATTGTCGAGCCTGTCGGTGGAGCCTCGACCGGTGCCCTGGTTCCGCCGGCTGGTTACCTTAAAAGAATTCGTGAAATCTGTGACAAATACAGCGTCTTGCTTATCCATGATGAAGTGATGACTGGCGGCGGTCGAACGGGCTTGTTTTTTGGTGCTGAGCATTGGGACGTGACGCCGGATATTATTGCCCTGTCAAAAGGGTTCGGCGGTGGTTATATGCCCCTTGGTGCCATGACGGCGCGGGACGAATTAATCGAGGCTGTTTTGAACGAAGGTGGCTTCGCGCACGGATTTACTTACGCCGGAAACCCTCTGGCCTGCACCGCTGGTCTGGCTGTGATTGATGAAATCGAAGACCAGAAATTGTTGGACAACACCACCAGGGTCGGCAGTTTGCTGAAGTCTCGCCTGCATGACCTGATGGTAAAATATGAAATGATCGGGGATGTCCGCGGCAAAGGGCTACTTCTGGCTTTTGAACTGGTGAGTAATCGCGAGACCATGCAGCCCTTGCCGAAGGAACTGGATGCCCATCTCCGTTTGGTCGACATCGCCTATGACAACGGCCTGATCATTTACGCCCGGCGTACCAGGGGCGGTATCGAAGGCGACCATTTTCTGGTCTGTCCGCCCATGATTACAACGAATGAACAGGTCGATGAAATCATTCAGGTTCTGGACAAATCCCTCGCCCAATTTGAGGTCGAAATATCTCGTCTGCAAAAGGCCGGTTAGAAACAATGTTGAACAAGGTTTCTGAACTGGAAGTGGCAGTTGCATCTATCAAGGATGGGGACAGTGTCATGCTGGGCGGATTTGGTGTGCCCGGCACGCCATTTCAACTGATCGATGCTCTTGTGCACCATGGTGCGAAGGACCTGACGATCATCAAGAATGACGCCAACGAAACCGGAATGGGTGTGGATTGGCTGCTTGAAAACGGGCAGGTGCGTAAACTGATCGTTAGCCATATTGGTCTGAATGCCCGGGCCATTGAGATGATGAACAAGGGCGACCTTGAAGTTGAGTTCGTCGCCCAGGGAATACTTGCAGAACGTATTCGAACCGGCGGAGCGGGATTACTTGGGTTTATCACTGACATCGGCATCGACACTGAGCTTGCGGCCAACAAGATGAGGATGGAAATTGATGGCGTCCCAGGCATTGTCGAACATGCCTTGCGGGCAGACGTGGCGTTGATTCATGCTGATGTCGCTGACCCGTTCGGAAACCTAGGCTATGCGGCTGCCGCCCGAAATTTCAATCCGTTGATGGCCATGGCAGCCAATCAGACGATTGTCGAAGCGGAAAGACTGGTGTCGACAGGCGAGATTTCTGCGAACGATGTTCATACACCTGGACCATTTGTCGATCATGTCGTTGAACTGGATGAATTGCCGGAGGTCTATGGTGTCGTCAAACGCTAAGGAAAGAATGTTACGCAGGGCTGCACGGAACATTCTGCCTGGCATGACGGTCAATCTGGGCATTGGATTGCCAACTCAGGTCCTGAAATATGTGCCCGAAGATTCGCCCGTCTGCCTGCACTCGGAAAACGGAATTTCCGGCGTTGGCCCGAAAACACTTCCAGGGGAAGAAAACCGGAATTTGATCGATGCCGGGGGCGACTATGTTTCGGTGCGCCCGGGCGGTGCGTTTTTTGACAGTGCCGTTTCCTTCGCCCTGGTGCGGAGCGGGCGCCTTGATTTTTCTCTTTTGGGGGCCTTTGAAGTCGCTGCGAACGGTGATCTCGCCAACTGGACCATTCCCGGCCGATTTACACCCGGTGCCGGCGGCGCAATCGAACTTGCCCAACGGGCACGCATGGTTGCTGTCATTACGACGCACACGGACAAGAAGGGCCGTCCAAAAATTCTGGAGACCTGCCAGCTGCCTTTGACGGCACCGCGCTGCGTGGATCGCATCTACACAGACATGGCCGTTTGTGAAATTAGAAATGGTGAACTCTATTTGCGCGAGATCGCCGAAACCACAACAGTAGCCGAAGTCGTAAACTCAACTGGCGCTGCCATGATCCTGCCTGACGGGGCTGTGCCAACTTTTTGACGAGCTTTGTTGATTTGGCATCCTGAACACTCCTGATATTTCACTGCCAGTTCACATTCTGGGCGGACCAATCGCCTTTATTGGCGTGATATGCAGCGTCCCGTTACTACTCCTGACGATCTCGGCCTCCACACCATAAGTATCACGCAGCAACCGGGAATCAAGCACATCGACGGGCGGGCCGTCGGCAACAATTTCACCCTCCGAAAGAAAAATCATCCGGTCGGAAAATCGTGCGGCAAGAGACAAATCATGCATCGCCGAAAACCCGATTGTACTGTTCGCCTTGCAGTGACGGGCAACCTGGTCCAGCACCACCAATTGGTGGCGTATATCCAATGCCGCTGTTGGTTCATCCAGCAGCAGAACAGATGGATCGCGGAACAGGGATTGCGCCAGATATACCATCTGACGCTGGCCACCACTGATTTCAGCAAGAGTACGGGCCTGGAGTGCTTCGAGGCTGAACCGGGCAAGGGCCTTGCCTGCGTCATCGTGCATTTTGTCCGGTATGCGCATTCCCAAAGAACGCAATCGCCCCAGCAGGATTACTTCCAACACCGTCAAGGAAGAGGATACGCCAACGTCCTGTGGCATGTAGGCGATGGTTTCAAGACGGTCATCAGCAACCAGTGACCCGCTGCCATTCAGCCGGACATTACCTGTGGCCTTGACCAGACCGGCAATTGCCTTGAGCAGGCTTGATTTCCCGGTTCCATTTGGTCCGACAAGAGCCGTAAAGGTTCCCGGCTGAAGTGAAAATGCAAGTTTGTCCAGCACCGTCACGGCGTCGTAGTGAACGCTTAAATCTGAAATTTCCAACATCACCAATGCCTCTTTTTGCCACCCAGAATCAGGGCAAACAGGAACGGCACACCAATCAGGGCCGTAACAATTCCAACCGGAACAACAGCGCCCGGTGAAAGCAACTTTGAGGCAAGCGAGGCACCGACCATGATAATCGCGCCCATGATGCCTGAGGCGGGAATCAATATTCGCTGATCCTCACCAACCAGCATCCGCGCCACATGTGGCGCAACCAGTCCGACAAAGCCGATTGTCCCGACAAAGGCAACGGCGCCTGCAGTCAACAGCGATACGATGATGAATGTCTTTTTTCGCAACCGGCGAACATCAACACCCAGGCTTTGTGCGCGTTCATCCCCAAGCCGCAAGGCCGTCAGTTTCCAGACATCTCCCACCAGAAAAGCAACGCATGCGATCAAGATGGAACCGGACACCCAGACGGTGAACCAGTTGGCTTTCAGCATGGAGCCGAACAACCAGAAAACAATTTCCTGAAGCACCTCGGGCGCGGCCAGGTACTGGACCAGGGACTGCAAGGACTGGAACAGAAACAGGGCGGCAATGCCGGCAAGGATCATTATTTCGGATGTAACACCACGCAACCGGGCGACCCCGTAAACAATGGCACAGGCAGCCGCCGCCGCCAGGAAGGCAGCGACAGGGACCGTCAATTGCGGCACAAGGGGCAACTGCCAGCCGAATAAAATTGTTACCGCTGCGCCAAACCCGGCGGCGGCAGAGAATCCCAGGGTATAGGGGCTTGCCAGCGGATTGCCCAGAATGGTTTGCATCTGAACACCGGCGACCCCCAGTGACGCTCCCACGATGATGGCCATAAGTGTCATGGGCAATCGGATCGAATGAACGATCACTTTGGTTGTCGGATCGGTCGATAAATCGGGTGCGAACAGGGCAACCAGCACATCAAGAACATTGAGGAAAGCCGGTCCGACAAGAATATCGGCCACGATGGCAATGAAAAGCAGCCCGGCCATTGCCATCAGCCACCCGATTCGGCGATTGACGAGCCGCACATAGGCGGTTGCGGTTTGTGTCATGGACATGAAATAAACACGCCCGGGACAACCTTCGCTGTCCCGGGCGCCTCCCGTCAGTCTTTGAGTTTTACAGTGAATGTTCCGGTTGCCTCGACGGGCAGCCAGGTTTCATAGAAACGGCGGTGATTGGCCACTGGATCCACATCAGCAAAGGCTTTCGGGTGAAGCGCCTTGGCAACGTACTGCAGGAATGTGAAGTCGTAGAGCGTCCGCGCACCACCGTGATACAGGGCGTGCACATTTCCTGACTTTACAGCCTTGATGCCGGACCACCCTGGACGCCCGGTATAGGGGGCAAGCCGGGCGCGTGTTTGGCTAGCTGTCACCCCAAAGCCCATGAGCACAGCCTTCTTCTTTTTTGCCCAATATGAACCGGCAATGAAAATGGCTTCAGGGTCCGATGAAATGACATATTCGGGGTTGAGAGCCCCCCAGTTCTCAACCTTGCCCAGGGCGATGTTGTCGCCACCGGCAAAATCAATAACGCCGCCCCACATGCCCTTGCCATAGGAATTGCCATATTCTCCGGCTCCCTTGTTACCCAGCTCGACATAGACCTTCTTCCGGGGGGCAGCGGATTTGGCCACCCGCGCCAGGACATCACTAACCGCATTGGCATATTGATCGGCAAGTTTTCTGGCCCTCTCATCCTGGCCAAGAATTTTACCAATCATCAGGGTGCTGGTGACATGCTTTTCAATGGTTTGCGCATTGTAGTCGGCGACGACGACAGGAATCCCGGCAGCTTCCAGCTTGTTGACCACTTCCCCCAGGGCGCGGAACTGCCAGGCAGCAAGGATCGCGACGTCGGGTTTGGCAGCAATGGCCGTTTCAATGGAAAACGTCCCGGAATCGACCTCGCCCACATCAACAAGTTTGGCAATTTTCGGATTTACAGCCACATAGGCTTTCCATTGCGAATTGCGCCAGCCCCGCCAGGTAGACCGGGAAATAGCCACAACGCGGTCATAGGCGTTCGCCCCGCCAATGGCATAAAAATCCTCAAAATAGAAACCCAGCAAAATACGCCTGGCATCTGCGGGCACAGCGACTTGACGGCCCATGGTATCAGTAACAGTCACAGTTTCAGCCGAGACGGACGAAAGCGTGACGAAAAGGCTGACGGCTATCGCCGCCAAACCTGACAAAAGTCTGGATGACATGATTTTCTTCCTTGAAACAAATAGATTTTCGACAAGCCTGCGGTGTGATGCTGGCCCGGATTTATCGCTATAGATTCAAGGTTGGCGGTGCCCGGATGGCAGTAGATTTTCCGGTATACTTGTTCGCACCAGTTTGGTGATACGTCAGTTGATAGAAATAGGGTTCGCTGTCGAAAGCAACCTTCAAGACCGTGCCTGGCGCACCAAGCGGTGCAGTATTGCCAAAGGCCTGGCACCAATCGCAACCTGGTCTGGTTGCATCCCCCGGCTCTGTCGGCTCTCCGTCAAGAGAGAGGGACTTCAATCCATTTGGTGTGCAGATAGTGACAGTGGAATCGAAGCCAAGGACTTCAGCATCCGCAATAGATGGCAGGAAAGCACCTGTCATCAGTATTTGCATGATCAGCCATGCAAATGCTGGAAGAATGCCCAACGGTCTGAACTTATGAAAAATCCTCTGCATCAAGCTAATACTATAAACCCGCCAGCTTTTTCGCAATCAGATTAGGTCATGTAATTACTGGCTGTTTAAAATTTCTCCACGAAAGTGGGATAAATAGCCGCACCACAACTGGTGCCTTGCTAATGTCCAATGGTCCGACCCTGCAGTTCTGAGCTGACTTGAATTGCTGACCGTGCATTTTTCCTGGCCAAGCGAAGTTGATAAAAGAGGATTGCGGAAAATGCAGTGATCAGAACAATGACCAACCCATACAAATATTTTATCGTTGAACGCAGCGCCTTAACCTCACCTTGCCGTATGACCAGAAGCGCGTTTTCCTCTTCACCTATTTTCTTGATGACGTCACGAATTTGGTCCATGATAATTTTTCCGGAATCGGTCTTTACCATGGAAAGAGCGGCTTCAAAGCCTTCCGCCTTACGCAACTCAATGGTAATCATCAGTTCCGTTTTTTTGTCATTCACCAACGCTGTCAGAGCGTTGAAACTGTCTCGTTGTTTCGGATTATCGCTTGTCAAAATGCGTAGATCCAAAAGCTCAGAGTCGAGATGATTTAAAGCGGAATTAAAAGGGGCAAGATAATCGATGTTGCCAGTCAATATATATCCGCGCTGGCCTGTTTCCATATCCTGCAACTGCGACAGTACCCCGTGAAGGTCAGCTTGAACCTTTTGAGTATGCGTAACCCAGGACGTTGCATCTTGTTCGGCTTTGTCCACGTTGATGGAAAGATAGGCTAACACCACCAAAGCCAAGATGGGCAGCCCGAAACATAAAACGCTGAAAAAAGGGTGGTTTTCACGACTGATGATTTTGTTGGAAGCAGGTTCTATTTTCATGTTTCGATGACTACCATTTAATATCAAGAAAATCGAATGATTTTTCAATTTGGGCACACGAAGTGATTGCCGCCAGAATATCCGTTACTGATGCAGTGGACGGCTCCCACCCGCCGGCATTTAGGTGCCAAAATGGTGGTTCATTGAACCACAGGGAAACAGGAGCCGACCATGAATGAAGTTATCACCATCGGAGTTGATCTTGCAAAGAATG
>Ga0233443_1002726_pt1 | contig 13114 bp, 11 predicted proteins | sample SI_123_September_2_FD_182784 | JGI IMG/M metagenome (GOLD analysis project Ga0233443, IMG submission 182784) | Seawater microbial communities from Saanich Inlet, British Columbia, Canada - SI_123_September2016_200_MG | ecosystem: Environmental > Aquatic > Marine > Inlet | place: Canada: British... | reverse complement strand
CTGAGCTGAAACTAAATTTATCTATTATATTATAATTACTACTAGAAATTTGCCCACCACTTGAGTAACCAGAAATTGTGCCGGGAAACGTCCAAGGCTGTACATCACCATCACCACCACCAACATTCGTCCAAACATTTTCATCTGTAGTAGCGTCTGTCAAAACAAACATCTCACCACTAGTTGTGTTTGCCCACATTGTCCCAACGCCACCAGCAGGATTACTATCGGTTGCAGGGTCACTTGCATTCTTTGTTATTGATGAAGGAATATTAGTCAATGCACTACCATCAACCGCAGGTAAAGCACCACTTAATTTATTTGCAGCCATTCCAGCAATTTTTGCATCCGTTACAACTGCACCAGCAATTTTTGTTCCTGAAATTGAATTATTACTTGGAGTAATAATAGTACTATCATTACCGATAAGGGCAATTATTTCTGTACCAGTTTCAGGAGCTGTTGAAAATGAAACTGTATTCCCTGATAGAGTATACTCTACGCCAGGAGTTTGAAAAACACCATCCATATAAACTTCAACATTATTAACAGAACCCGGCGTTCTTGATAATGTCAATGTAGTATCTGAACCATCACCTGTCATGGTGTCAACAGCTTTACTTTCATTTAATACTCCAACTAACCCTTTACCTATGTATGCCATTTGTTAATCCTTTTTTTATATTATTTGTTTGATGGTTTATATTTGTGATGTGCCGGGATAAACTCTTGCTAATGATAAGTCAGCCCAATCTGTCGCGTTTCCATCTGTAGAAAATGAAAATTGCTCAATTCTATTAAGAGTTGCTGGAGGTTGTCCACCCATTGAATAACCATGTGTAGTTGATGAACTTCCAGAATTTCCTTGAATACCTGCTGTTAAGTCACCTACATCCGTAGCATTAGCTGTTGCAGCAAATTGAAATTTGTCAATTACATTAGAAAATGTTGGAAAAGCATAAGCACCAGCAGTATAACCATGAGTAGTCGATGAGCTTCCAGCTGGACACATTCTTGCTAATGTCAAGTCGCCAACATCAACTGAATTACCATTTGATGCAAAAGAAAACCTGTCTATTACATTAGTACCAGATGAATCACTATTAATACTACCACCAGCAGTATAACCATGTGTGGTTGATGATGTTCCAGATGGTTGTTTTCTTGCTGTAGTTGAATCACCTACATCTGTCGCTGTTGTATTAGATGCAAAAGAAACCTTATCAATTTGAGTAGTCTGGGGTGAACCATTTCCTCTACCACAAACAGAATAACCAAATTGAGCATTCAGGTCTGAATTACTAGAACGCTGAGCACCATTTGTTACAGCCAAATCTCCATGATCGACTGCATTGCCATCAGAACTATGACTATATTTATTAATAACATTACCATTAGCTGGTTGTTGCTGACCATCACCACCAAATGCAAATCCATGTGTTCCACTACTGGCACCACAAGTATACCATAGTTGAGCTGTCATGTCGCCTACGTCTGTAGCATTTGCTTGTGAGGTAAGTGAAAATTTATCAATAGTATTATAACCTGTGGCCCCTGCTTGTTGTCCACCATGAGTATAACTAGAAATTTCACCCTGAAAAGTTAATACTAAGGGTACATCACCTTCACCACCACCAACATTCGTCCAAACATTTTCATCTGTAGTAGCGTCTGTCAAAATAAACATCTCGCCACTTGCAGTATTTACCCAAATGTCACCCAAAGTTCCATTCGTATCAATTGCAGGGTCACTAGCACTATTTGTTGTTTCAGTAATTCCAGTCAAAGAAGCACCACTAATAGCAGGCATTGCACCAGTAAGTTTACTTGAATTCAATCCAATAATCTTTGCGTCTGTTATTGCCAAGTCGGCAAATGATTCCGTAACTACTGATGAATCAGCAACATTGTCCTGCCAAGAATCACTATGAGATATTGCACAAACAGCTTGACCATTCACAGGAGCAGTCGTAAATGTTATTACACCCGCTGATAAAGTATAATCAATATTAGGTCTTTGTTGAATACCACTAATAAAAACAGAAACATCATTAACAGAACCGATACCCTTTGTACCCATAGAAAGAGCTAGAGTTGTATCAGAACCATCACCCGTCATCGTATCAACTGAAACATTTGCAGTTGCAATGTCATTTAATCCTTTACCTATGTATGCCATCTGTTAATCCTTTTTGTTATATTATTTATTCTTCTAACTGTTTTTGGTTATCTTTTTCAGTAGGTGTATACGTTAACAAGTTATTTGCATCAGCTGAAAAACCTAAGAAATCTGCTTGTTGTTTTGCTACGGGTTCATATCGTTCTGCAAAATCATCTACAAATGAATGTAACAGTGAAGTATTAGCAACGCCTGAAGTTTTCTCTTGTATTAGATACTGTTGAATTTCAGTCATTGCACTTGTAACACATACTCCAACTTGCTCCAAGTATTCTTGATTACCACATCCAATAACTTTCTTTTCTCTCACTTCACGGATTGATTGAGTCATTGCACGTTTGATATGTGATTGTACTTGTGCTTTCTCAAACTCTTCCTCTGAAACGTCACCAATAATTTCTTGTAGTTGGTCATGCATTTCTGCAAGTGTTTCTATTTCTTTTAATGCACCCTCAACTTTAACTAGAATTTCTGCATTTTGGGATTCCATCTTCATAACTTGAATTTCTAGTAACTCTCTTTTCAATGGGTCAACTTCTTGCTCATGTTTTTGTTTCTTAATCTTTGCTTTTGCAACAGCCTCCATGTAACCAAACTTTGCTTCATTGAGTGCCATTCGTTTTCTTGCCATCTCAGCAGATACTTGACGTAACCTAGTCCAGTTATCAGCTTGGGAGCAGGTCAAGTGTTTCAACATAAATTGACTTCTTGACCTGTCCCAAATACGTTCTGTGTATTGAACCTTATTGATAGCAACTTCAGCATTCTGCAAATTCTCAACTAATGATTTGTCACCATAAGATTTGTAGCTCGCAATTGAATCATTGGTAAATGTTTTTACTACTAAATCTTTGGACTCACTTTTTTCTTCACTCATGTTTGCTCCTATAAAAAGAATAATTTAATAATTATGTATATTTATACTACCAAAATTAAGAGTTATGTGCTGTATGCCATGCATCAATCTCTGCTTCAACTTCAGCATCTGTCATATCAGAATACGTCAAATCTTCATTACGTTTCTGCATTGGATAAATAGCGTGAATTGCAAGCTGTCGAGTTTTCATTTCTGCAACTGTCAAATAAGTAACCGTATCAGGAATATAGTATTCACAAGGATCAGGTACTAGTCCAACCATTGTTGAATCATCGGGGTTTGAATAGTAGCCACCATTTTCGATGAAGCCAGGTGTACACATTCCATGTCCAGATACAGATGCGTGTAATTTGTATTCTACGATTTTCATATTTTTAAATCCTTTTTAATGTTGTTATGATTGTACTACTATTTATACTACTTTTTTTTATTGTTGTTTGATGGTTTATTATATTTGATTTCCAGAAGTAGATTCAGATTGAGCACCTGACCTTACAGCTAAACTGGCAACGTCAACAGAATCAGTATCACTAGAAAATGAATGTCTTTCAATCCGTAGTGAACGAATATTACCAGCACCAACACCACCACATAAATAACCCCCACTATCGGAAGAACAACCATCTCCCATACTTTCGGTAGGAGTTGTCAAATTAGCTACGTCTGTTGCAGTTCCACCTGACGTGAAAGCAAATTTATCTATTGTATCGTGATTAACAGGTTGGCCACCACCAAGACTATATCCATGAGTAGCTGAATTTGATCCAGCAGGAGTACGACCACCACCTACCAATATATCACCAAAATCAGTCGAATTAGCATCACTACTAAAAGAAAATTTATCTATGGTTGTCGTTGATGGAGTATTACCACCCAATACATGACCATCCGTTTCTGAACCAGCACTACCATATGATCTTCTTGCAACTGTTAAGTCGCCTACATCTGTAGAATTAGCATCAGTAGAATAGGTATACTTCTGAATAGTGTTTGATGATACACCAGCTGCATGATATCCATGAGTAGTTGAATTTGTTCCAGTACTAACATAGGAGGCTGGAGAAAGACTTCCCACGCTTGTTGCATTAGCATCAGTGGCGAAAGACCATTTATCGATAATGGTACTCTGGGAATATCCAATTACTCCACCAGCAGCGTATCCAGAAATTCTTGAGGCTGTTCCACTTTGAGCATAACGAGCAGCAGTTAAATCGCCTACATCTGTTGAATTAGTATGAGAAACTATACTAAATTTATCAATTATATTAACTTGATATCCACCCGCTCTGTAACCACTAATCGTACCTTGTACTTGGGTAGGCCCACCAACATCACCAGTACCACCACCAACATTCGTCCAAACATTTTCATCTGTAGTAGCGTCAGTCAAAATGAAAAACTCTCCTGTCGAACTATTTGCCCATTGTGTGCCTAAAGTTGCGTTAGTTGTTATGGTGGGATCGCTTGATGATATTGTTGGCCCTGATACAATACCTGTAAGGTTAGAACCATCAATAGCAGGAAGAGCACCAGTTAGTTTACTAGATTCTACGGAAACAATATTATCATCTGTTATTTTTGTTACGCTCATTTGTTAATCCTTTTTTTATTATTTGTTTGATGGTTTAGTGTTGTGTTCCTGCGGGGAGATATCTACCAACAGTTAAGTCGCCTACGTCTGTTGCATTACCATCTGTAGTAAAACTAAATTTGTCGATTATATTTATACTTACATGACCACCCATAGTATAACCATGAGTAGTTGATGAAGTTCCGCCAGGAAGTGTTGTTGTACCTGACAAATTACCAATATTTGTCGCATTAGCACTAGCAGCAAAACTAAATTTTTGTATTGCATTTACGAAAGGTCGAGAAGTATCGTCAGAAGTACAATAACCATGAGTGGTTGATGATTGTGCTCCTGCATTGAATGTACTACCTACTAAATCGCCTACGTCTGTTGCATCAGCATCAGCAGAAAAGGTAAATCTATCAATTATATTTGTAAATGAACCAGTATAACCACCAGAAGTATAACCATGAGTAGATGAAGATTGACCTGTTGAACCATATCTAGTTACTGTCAAGTCGCCTACATCTGTTGCGTTACCATCTACTGCAAAAGTAAATTTGTCGATTATATTTATAATTGAACCAGTATAACCACCAGAAGTATAACCATGAGTAGATGAAGATTGACCTGTTAAACTCGTTCTAGCAAGTGTAATGTCACCTATATCTGTTCCGTCAGAATCAGTAGAAAAAGGAAATTTTTCTATCGTATTATAATATGTACCTCCATTTCTTCCACCAGAAACATATCCATGAGTAGATGATTTTTGTCCTGTTGCACCATAACTAACTTGTGTTAAGTCGCCTACGTCTGTTGCATCAGCATCTGATGCATAGCTATATTTGTCAATTACGTTAATGGGCCCAGGCGAAGGGTATTGATAACCACCAGAAGCATAACCATAACTTGTTCCTTGAAATGTATAAGACTGAACATCACCAGTACCAGCTCCAACATTCGTCCAAACATTTGAATCTGTAGTAGCATCAGTCAAAATGAAAAACTCTCCTGAAGTACTATTTGCCCATTGTGTGCCTAAAGTTGCGTTAGTTGTTATGGTGGGATCACTTGATGATATTGTTGGCCCTGATACAATACCTGTAAGGTTAGAACCATCAATAGCAGGAAGAGCACCAGTTAGTTTACTAGCAGCAATATTTACAATATTATCATCTGTTACTTTTGTTACACTCATTTCTTATTTCCTTTTTTGTTATTGAATGTTAGTAGTTAACTGCCCATCCGTGAAGTTGTGCTATCTTTGAAGATGCTTGTTGATTAGCCCACTCTGCTTTCATCTTAACCGCTGTGCCAGTATTCGACAGAGTAGTTTTTCCTAAAGGAATAACATTTGTCGTTCCGTCAAACGTAGTTGGACTACCGTAAGATGCAGCCTCTGTCCAATTGCTTCCGTTATCAGCTGAAAAGTAAGCTTTCAAATCAGTACCAATTGTGTTTGTACCTACACTATCTTTAACAAGTAAAGCACCCGTTACTTCTGAAACCGTTGAGTCAGCAGTCGATGCAGTTGAAACAAGTGAACCTGTTGCACTTAATGTTGTATTAGTAGCAGTTCCATAAGGTGCTGTAGGAGGCGTGAAATCTGAATCCCAACGGGCTACTCGTGAAATTCTTACTTCATCAATATGAGCATCTGCGTAATAACCCTGCACCGTAGTTTTTCTACCTATATAAAATTCATTTGTATTATTCGTCATATTAAGTGTTGATGTGGTTGTGTTTTCAGATGTGCCATTCACATAAAATTTCATTACCCCGCTTGACCTAACAACACACAAATGATACCACTGGGGAGATGAAACAGCTGTTGTAGTATTTACTGTTGCTCCACTTGAACCATCAGACATTTGAAACCTGATAATATTACCAGATGTTCTATACATTGAAAATGCAAATCCTGACCAAGTTGCGTCTGAATTAACTTTAGACAAAATACCATCTTCGTTACCTGCCCACGCAGCTGTTGGACGATACCAACACTCCATAGTGAAATCACCAGTTCCTAGATTAAATGCATCATCATCAGGAACGCTTAAATAATCACCAGTACCATCAAAGTACATTGAAGAAGCACCAAACTTTGATTGTGCCGTACTATGCTGAGAATCTCCACCAACTGTAACCGTCCTAGCATTCTGGCTACTATCCACAAAAGTCTGACTGCCATTAGTCGTATCACTCTGAACCAATAAGAGTGTATCATGGTCTGGCGTTGGTTCTCCGGTTGCTTCAATAATTGCTTCTATCTTGTTATGGTTTCCATGATGAGCCGTCAGGCTAGTCAATGTATCGTTTTGACCATACCCACCATTAGGATGTGTCCCTGAAAGATATTCTACAAGTACATTCCCACTTGTACCTTCATCCACACCAATAGCCCAAAATACAGTTCCCTTTTCAATTGGCACATTCAAAACAAAAGTTTTCTCACCCGCACTATTAAGATTTATAGTTTCCGAATCTGACCCAATTTGTGATACTGGGTTTGTGCCATCAGATGACCAAATTTCATAATGACCGTTAAAGGCCGTGGTGACGGAAGTAATATTAATTTTAATACCTGTAATATTCCCAGTTCGTGTGGCTTTGAATAGTGACCCCATATATTTAGCTGTAGAGACTCCATCACCCCAATTAGTGGAGGCTGAAGCAGTTTCATGGTAGTAACCATCACGCTGAATTTTTGCAGAGTCAGTTATTTTAAAGTTGTCGTAATCAGCTTCTTGTGGCCCCGGATCACCTGATGCAAACCGCATTGTCCCTGAATAAGTCGTGCCATATGTATGGACAACAACGTCATCATCATAGACTTTGATTGTTCCAGATACTCTTTCAATTTTAACAACCGAACCATCTGCAAAAGTATGCGTATCTGATTGTGCAGAAGAACCAATCATAAAATCAGTTACACTTTCGTCACGATACCAAAATGAATTGGTCATGCTACTCATTCCTGCCCGTTGGTCAGCGGTGCGAGTCCCATCCTCATCAATTGCATACACACCAAACTCAGACTGATTTGATTCCGCCAGCGTAAAAGTTATCTCGAAATCGCCATCAAGAGTTATAAGCGTACTAATATTATTATTACTTCCTGTAGCTTTCCAATACGCTCCTATCGAATGATCGCCAAGAGGATTACCAGCTACAGGATGTTCGCTGTTTGAGAATGTGTAATCAAAATCATTACTACTCAAAGCAATGTTTGTAGCAGTATCTAATTCTGAAGCAGAAGTTACATACTCATCAGAACTTACTAATGCATTTACAGAGTTAGTACTATCAACACCTGTTGAATCTTGAAAGTGGTCAATGAAATCATCAGTCAAGTTCATTGCAACTTTATTATCAACACTAGCCCAATGAAGAGCAAGAGTTGAAAGGTCTTGGTATTGTGATTCAAAATTAACGGACACACTAGCAGGCAATGTACCTGTTAGTTTAGAAGCGTCCATACTAACAATTTTTGGATTTGTTACTGAACCATCCCACAATGTATTTTCAGCAAGTGCCATGAAATAAACTAATACTTTCATACCAGTTGGGGGAGCTGTCGTAAATGTCAACGTAGTTCCGCTTACTGTATAATCAGTTCCCGGCTTTTGGTTAACACCATTATATGTAACTAAAAGGTCTTCTGGATTAGTTACTGAATGATTCAATGTAAGTGTAGTTGAACCATTACCCGTCATTACTTGATAGTCAATAGCATCTTGTGGTATTACAGATGATACTGTCATTTCCTGACCAAGATAAACTACGAATACTATATCACCTGTGGTTGGAGCTGCTGTGAATGTTAGTGTACTTCCAAGTACTGTGTAAGCTACGTTTGGTTCTTGGACAACACCGCCTACTGAAACTATTAGTCCATTTGCATTTGAAATATATGTTAAGTCAAATGCAACAGTTGAACTATCAGCCGTAAGGGTCTGCTTTTCCAATACACCATATTCAATATCTCTGCCTATGTAAGCCATTTATTTTATATCCCTTCCGTATTAATAGTTAACCGCCCAACCATGTAAGCGTGTCTCTTTTGTTCCTGATGCCTGATTAGCCCATTCTGCTTTCAATTTCATTTCCGTGCCAGATGTTAAACCAGTTGTCTTTCCAAGTTTAACCATTTTCTTTGAAGCACCATTGAAGTTGATAGCTGAACCATAAGAAGCAGCTTCAGTCCAGTTAGCACCATCATCAGCAGAAAAGTAAGCTTTCAAATCAGTACCGAGTGTAGCAGTTCCAGATGAATTCTCATAAACCATTACACCAGAAGCAGTTGTTGTTGCAGAGTCTGCTGTTGATGCTGTTGAAATAAGCGTACCTGTTGCGCTTGTTGTAGGAGTAGAAGCAGTAAAAGTTAAACTATCTATATCACCATCAAAAGGTGTTCCGTGATTAGTAAAAGTAAAACGCATATCTACATTACTTGTTTCAGGATAAGTATAAACTAAAGAAGAATTAATATATACTTTAACTTGACCAGATATTCTGGTGTATTTAACAACATCACCCGCATTTACACCGGCAGACATAACTCGTGCAGTACCAAAAGAAGAATATTGTGCATAAGTTCTGTTAGCTGCACTATTACCAGTAAACCAATACGAAACAGTCATGTTGTCCATTCCGCCGTAGGCTACACCTGCCCATGTACTATCTTCGGTTACAGGATAAAATCCCCATGCTTGATTATGCACACCAGTTGCTGTAAATTGAATTGTAAAATCACCAGTTCCAGAAGTCCATACGGATTTAATTCCATCATCTCCTGTTATATTATCAACACCACCAGAAGTAATAGTATAAGCACTAGTATCTCCTGTCCAATCACCAGAGCCTGGAGTTGTAACCGTATCCGCAGAATAAATACTACTAACATACTCACCAGTAGTATTACGGTCAACTGTTGTTTCCGTCAAGATTCCGCTATCACTTTCAAACTGGTCAATGAATACGCCAGGCAAGTTGAAAGATGCTTTGTTATCTGCAACTGCAACGTGTATACCAAGTGAAGCAATTGTTTGGTCAATACTAGTTGTGTCTACACCCATACTAGCAGGCAATGTACCTGTTAGTTTAGAAGCATTCATTCCAACAATTTTTGCGTCTGTTACTGAATTATCAGCAAGTGTTCCAATTGCAGCTGCTTTACCCAAATGATAAACAAGGATTCCCATACCACTATCAGGAGCTGTCGTAAATGTCAACGTAGTTCCGCTCACTGTATAATCTGTAACCGGCACTTGTGTTACACCATTCAGCATAACCATTAGTGATTGTGCATTTTCAGGTGCTGTTGATAGCGTAATAGGTGTAGTATCAGAACCATCACCAGTACCAGTTTGAAAAGTAATGCTCTCTCTTACACCAGAAGCTGTAGTTAGCTCTTTTCCGAGATATACTGCATAGGCAACTAAACCGTTTGCAGGAGCAGCAGTGAATGTTAGAGTTGTACCTGATGCAGTATAAGCTACATCGGGTTCTTGAATAATACCACCAACACTAACCAATAAACTCTTTGCATCTTTAACACCACTATCCAAAACAAATGCAGTTGTTGAGCCGTTAGTTGTGAAGGACTGCTTATCCAATACACCATATTGAATATCTCTTCCTATGTAAGCCATTTAATTATCCTTTTTAATATTATTTATTAGTTGAGTTATCGTTTAATGTTAGATTAGGAATTAACATCTTCTAAGATTGAACAAACAACATCACAAGCACCAGAAGCTGTTACACGAATACTATCGCCAGTTTCAAGGATAACTTTTTGTCCTGAAATGACCTGCAATGAACTACCAGCTGGGATCGGAGCATCTTTAACAATAAATGCATCGGTACTTGCAGAACTGTCCAGTACTTCAGCAGAAGCTGTAACAGCACTTGCTGTTGTATTTGCAATATCCAACTCTAGGATAATACTATCCTTACTAGCGGGTGCTGTGTATACAGTCGTTACTGAAGTTACACCTACTGATTGTACGCCTTTGAAATCATTAGCCATGGTTTTGTTCCTTTATTATAGATTGTGTTATTTGTTGTGGTTAGTGTTACGGAGTTTTACTGAACTCATTACCATTATTTATAAGTATCTCTCACTCCAATTCATTGTAAAACAAACTTTTTTCTTTTATTTATAAATCTTTTTTTATCCTAATGCAATTGCAACTGCAACTGCGAAACCCTCTGTAGCACCTGATGATACAGAGGTTGTATTTTCCCATTTGGATGTTGCTGAATTGTATACTAATTGTTGTCCATTACTAGGAGTAGTTATAGTGGTATCATTCATTTCTTCTAGGGTATTTTCTGTGCTGACCTGTGCATCAACATATGCTGTTGTTGCAAGTTTAGTTGAATTATCACTTGGGGATTGAGTTGTACCTGTAATTGTTCCTGCGATACTACCAGAACCAATAATACCATTACTGTTTAAATCTAAATTACCACCTAATTGTGTTCCAGCAATAGTTGTAACTGTTAAAATACCAGTAGCAGAAATATTACCAGTACCAGTAATGTCATTACTGTTTAAATCTAAATCGCCACCTAATTGTGTTCCAGCAATAGTTGTAACTGTTAAAATACCAGTAGCAGAAATATTACCAGTACCAATAATGTCATTACTGTTTAAATCTAAATCGCCACCTAAAGAAGGGCTTGTATCAGATACAATATTTATTGCACCTATAAATCCACCTAGAGCAGTAATTGTTCCAGTAGCAGCAATCGTTCCAGTAGCAGAAATATTACCAGTACCAGTAATATTTTTATTGTTTAAATCTAAATGACCACCGAGTTGTGGCGTTACATCTTCAATAAGATTTTCCATATCATCACTATCAGTAGCAACAACTTCATTGATAGCAGCAACAAGGCTTGATTTATCTGTAGTAGTTAAACCACTTAAATCACCAGCATTAGCTCCTACACCAAATACCAAAGTGCCCAAATTATTATTTTTTGTTCTCCACTCGTCAAAAGTGTCTGATAAATTTACTGTAATGCTAGGCATTTATTTTACTCCTAAGAACGACATAGTATTTATTATTTGTTTACCATCTATAAGGCTTATCTGCAAATGGATAGTCAGGGTCTTCATATTTTACAACTGTTTCATCGTAATATTTTGAATCTGGATTATGTTGTGATAGAGCATCAGACGTATCCCACATATCAAACCATGTACCATGTTCATTATAATGCTCTTCGTTCCAAACAAACCTATTAGGCCCACCATTCAATCCTGTTGGATAAGGAATAGGGGGTTCATATCTAAATGTTTCTGTATTAAAAACAAAACTAGGAAAAGGTGTTGGAGGAATGAATGCATCATTATCCCTATCATAAGTATAGTCGAGTCCTGCAAAGTTTTTTCTTATTGCTGGTTTACTATCTTCTAATCCAGTTTCAGGATCATAATGTTTTCCACCAAAGGTATTATAAGATGTCTTAATCCATTCTCCACCAAGACCATCATCATAGTTATCTATAAAACTTTGGGATGCTGCTATTACATTAACTACTTTATTATCTATAACTTTTGCAAAGTGTGCCATTAAATATTTTCTCCTATAATTATAATGGAAATGGTGCTCTAATAACAACAATGCCTCTGCCACCTGTGCCGGGGTTTGAGCCACTACCAGAACCATGTCCACCACCACCTGTATTTATTACACCATCTGCTACGCCGGGTGAAGTGCCTGGGTTTCCACCGCCACCGTTACCACCGGCAGATTCTCCACTATTTCCAGAAGTATTTCCACCACCGCCTCCGCCGCCTCCAGCATAGAATACAGCAGAACCAGTTCTAAGGTCATTTGATAATCCAACACCACCAACGCCTGAACCACCACCATTACAACCACCACAGCCGGGACAACCACCGAATGCATTAGCATTAGCACCAATTCCACCAGCACCACCGCCTCCGCCTCCACCCGTGACTGCTCCACAACTTGAACCTCCACCTCCGTTATTTCCTTGTCCAGCAGTTCCTGCACTACCACCCGCACCGCCGGGTTGGGCTGGATGTCCACCACCAGAACCAGAACCACCAATACCAGTATTTGTTCCTTTGAAACCTCCACCAACAGCATCAGTTAAACCAGTAATTCCTGTAGTATTATTAAATCCAGAAGATGTTTGAGTACCGCCACCACCTACAATAATATTAAATAAGCCGGGACTTACTGCTAAAGCATTTTGTACTACCATTCCACCAGCACCACCACCGCCATGTCCAGCTCCACCACCACCGCCTCCGGCAACTGAAAGAACATCAACGGTAACTGCGTTAGAACCAGTAATTTCAAAAGTACCAGACTCTAAAAAAGTATGAATTTTGAAATTAGACCTAAAGGTTTCAGTACCACCGAAAGTGCCGGGGTCTACCAAACCTACTGTACCAGTATGTCTACCTTGATTTATAAATGCCATAACTTATTCCTTACGT
>Ga0233443_1002722_pt1 | contig 13123 bp, 14 predicted proteins | sample SI_123_September_2_FD_182784 | JGI IMG/M metagenome (GOLD analysis project Ga0233443, IMG submission 182784) | Seawater microbial communities from Saanich Inlet, British Columbia, Canada - SI_123_September2016_200_MG | ecosystem: Environmental > Aquatic > Marine > Inlet | place: Canada: British... | reverse complement strand
AAGGTCCAACTGGCCAAACGACGAGCAAGAGGCTATCGTAATATTAATAATTTTATCAATATGATTTACTTTCTTTGTGGTAAGTTAAAATTCGACTACCCACTACTAATCACATAGAGCCATCTTTATATCGTACAGCTATCCATCTAGCTAGAGTCGCGTGATGGGCACACTATCGCTTTTCCCATCCTACCTGTATTCAACACGTTCTTAACAAATTCTTGGTAGTTGTGTACCACTTAATAATTCCAGTATACGTGTTGTGCCAATTTTATTTTTCATACTCACCAACCCGCGCTCAGCCGCTTCAACCTGTCCAATAATTGCCGCGTTTTCACCTAACGGATGTGAGCGCATAATAGCTAAGGCTTGATCTGCTTGTTCGGCGGGTAATACAGCGACAAATCGTCCTTCATTTGCGACATAACAAGGATCTAAACCTAATAATTCACACACACTGCGCACTGTTTTGGGTATGTTTATATCAGCTTCTTGCAACAATATGTGTTTACTGGCTGAGGCGCTGATTTCTATTAACGCGGTGGCTAAGCCGCCACGCGTTAAATCACGCATACCGTGTAGTTCTAATCCTGCGTCTACTAGCATTTCAACCAAGCCTGATAAGTCAGCGCAATCGCTTTCTAAGGGTTCTTCTAAATGAAACCCTTCACGCTCCGCCATAATGGCAATGCCATGCCTGCCGATGTCGCCATTAATCAAAATCACATCGCCTGCTTTAATATTGCTAGGTGAAATATCTAAATTCGTTTTTAAGACACCAATACCACTGGTATTGATATAAATACCATCACCCTTACCTTTTTCGACAACTTTGGTGTCACCGGTAACGATTTCAACACCCGCCGCTTTCGCTTGTTGCGCCATTGATTGCACAATTTTTTGTAAGGATTCAATAGCAAAGCCTTCTTCAAGTATAAAGCCACAACTTAAATACAAAGGTTTCGCGCCACTCATAGCTAAATCATTTAAAGTGCCACAAACCGCCATTTTCCCTATATCACCGCCAGGGAAAAATAAAGGATTGACCACATAAGAATCGGTGGTAAAGGCCAAACGACCTTGTTGTGCTCGGAGTACAGCGCTGTCATTTTTGTCCTTTAAGCTAGAACTACCAAATGCACGCAACATAATATTATCAATCAGCTGTTGCATCAAACGTCCACCACCGCCATGTGCCATGACTATTTTTTCATATTGCCCAATAGGCAGTGGGCAGGTTATTTCTAAGTCGTTTTCATTAGTCATCTCTATTCTTCACTCAGGCTTTGTTGACGGCGATACGCATAATAAGCGGCACACGCGCCTTCTGAAGATACCATAGTTGCGCCTAATGGGTTTTCTGGTGTGCAACGTTTACCAAATTCGAGACAATCAAAGGGTTTCAGTATGCCTTGCAATACTTCACCACTTTTACACGCTTTAGGCTCTCGCGTGTTGATATGCGCTACTTGATAGTACTGTGCGGCATCAAACTCGGCATAATCCAAATTTAACTGAAAGCCACTGTTTTCAATTTCGCCTAAACCACGCCATGCAAAAGTAGTCACTTCAAATACTCGCGCTATCATCGCTTGCGCGGTGACATTTCCTGCCTGAGTTACCGCACGACCGTATTGATTTTCTACCACCGCACGCTTTTCTTCTAATTGCCGCACGCAATGTAAAATTCCCTGCAAAATATCCACCGGTTCAAAGCCTGTTACCACAATAGGCACCTGATATTTTTCGGCAATCGGTAAATACTCGTGATAGCCCATCACTACACAGACATTCCCTGCCGCTAAAAAACCTTGCACTCTGTTTTCGGGCGAGGCCAATATTACTTGCATAGCGGGTGGTACACGTACATGCGACACCAGTAATTTAAAATTACTTAAGCCACGTGCTTTCGCCTGATAAGCAGCCATGGCAGTAGTCGGAATTGTAGTTTCAAAGCCTACGGCAAAAAACACCACGTGTTTATCTAGGTTCTGCTCAGCCAATATGACTGCGTCTAAGGGTGAATAAACCGCTCTGACATCTCCGCCTTCTGCTTTCACGGTCATTAAATCTTTTGCAGAACCGGGCACACGTAACATATCGCCAAAAGTGCAAAAAATCATATTATCTAATGCTGCAATCGCTATCGCTTTATCTATCGCCGCCAAGGGTGTAACACACACGGGGCAACCCGGCCCATGCACTAAATTAATCTGCTCGGGTAAAAGCTGATCTATGCCATATTTCATAATGGCATGCGTCTGCCCACCACAAAGTTCCATTAGCGTCCACGGCTGGGTACAGCTGTTTTTAATCGCTTGCGCTAATACCGCGACATGTTCATGGTCACGAAATTCATCGATATATTTCATACCTGTTGTTCCAATGATTGTTTTAATTCATCAAAACTTGCCAAGGTCGCTTGCGCTTCTTCTTCGTCTAAAACACTAATGGCAAAACCCGCATGTACGATGACATAATCATTTTCTTTTACTTCGGGCACATAAGCTAAATTTACTTTAGTAATCAAACCAGAAAAACTAACGTCGCCTGTGCGCGTGTAGGGATCATCACCTGAAATTACCACTATTTTACCTGGGACCGCTAAACACATGTCTTAAACTCCTGTTGCTGAATAACTGCTAATAATTGCCCAAGAGCAAGCCCACCATCATTACAAGGCACTTTTTGTTGCCAAAAAACTTTAACATTAATCGCCATTAAACGCTTAATAATCGCTTCTGTTAAGTAGCTATTTTGGAAACTGCCCCCGCTTAAAACGACTGTTTTTAAACCCGAACCATGCACCCTATCAACGATGCTTTCTACCAAGGTATTATGAAACTTACAGGCGATGACTGATTTTTCTGTGCCTTCAGCTAAATCCTGCATAATATTTTCTAACAGTGGTTGCCAGTCTAAACGTATTAAATCATTTTGCTCATGCCATAATAAAGGATAACTGTCGCTTAACTGACAGCCATTAATGCACTGCTCTAAACGTGATGCCGCCTGCCCTTCATAAGTCGATATTTGGCATAAATCTAATAAGCTGGCAACGCAATCAAATAATCGTCCTATACTCGAAAAACGCGGTGCATTTAACTGTTTTTTTAGCACCTGATTTAATAGGCTATGCTCATATTCCGTAAAAGTCTGAATAGCGGCCAAATCTGTTCGTGCAAACAAACTATCCCCCATAAATTCCCATAACACACCTAATGCCGTTCTACGTGGTTCCTTAATAGCAACGGATCCACCTGGTAAAGAAAACTCGCGCAAGCTCGCAATCCTCGTAATGACTTTATTTTCTAAAGTAAAAAATTCACCGCCCCATAAACTGCCATCATCACCTAAACCGGCGCCATCCCACACCACCGCCAATAAAGGCTCGGTAATACCATGTTCGGCCACGCATGATAATAAATGCGCATGATGATGTTGTACTCTGACACAAGGCGTTTGCGATAATTCATCGCCATACTGACTGCTTGCATAATCACTATGTTGATCTTGAACCAACAAGTCAGTTTGATGCTGCACTAAAGTCGATAAATCAGTAATATTCTGCTTAAACCCCTGCACCGTAGCAAGGCTTTCAAGATCGCCATTATGCTGACTGATAAGCGTATAACCCTCGCTCGCTAAGGCAAAGGTATTTTTCAAATGTCCACCTAAAGCCAGCATATTAGCTTTAAATTTAGGCAGTTTAATAGTAATGGGAGCATAGCCTCGCGCAGCACGTATCAACATTTCTGAACCATGTACGGCCTGCACAACAGAATCATCTATAGGACGTAAAATACTGCGATTATGTATTAAAAAAACATCAGCAATCTGCCCTAATTGTTCCAGTGCTTGTTGGTTAACAATACAAATAGGCTCATTACTGATATTGCCACTGGTCGCCACAACAGGGGTAGAAAGATAAGACAGCAGCAAATGATGTAAAGGTGTGCAGGCCAGCATGATACCGATACGTGTATTATTGGGCGCAATATTCTCGGCAAGCATAAAGCCAGCCTGCTTTTTATTAAGTAAGACAATCGGGGCGGCCGCTGACTGTAGCATTTGCGTTTCTTGTGCGCCTAGTGTTGCAATGCTACGCACTTGTGGCATATCTTTGCACATCAACGCAAACGGCTTTTCAGGGCGATACTTTTTATCTCTTAAGCGTGCCACACTGGTCTTGCAATTTGCATTGGCTAACAATTGAAAGCCACCGATACCTTTTATCGCAATAATAGCGCCTTGTTTAAGTGCTTCTGCCGCTTGTTTAATAGCCGCCACATCACTCTCAATAAATTGTCCCGACTTATCAGTTAACTGTACTGAAGGCCCGCAATCAGCACACGCTATGGTCTGCGCATGAAAACGTCGATCAGCAGGATCATCATATTCATGCTGACAATTTGCGCACATGGGAAAGTCTTGCATCGTCGTTCTAACGCGATCATAAGGCAAAGCATTGATAATGCTGTAACGCGGCCCACACTGACTACAGCTGGTAAATGCATATTGATACCGCCGATTAGCGGGATCAGCAATCTCTTTTTTACATTCTGCACACATCGCAATATCTGGCAAAATAAATAAACTCTTTTTACCTTGTGTGGCACTAGTTCGTAGCTCAAAATTCACATAGCCATAATACTTATGCTCAATAATAAGTAAGGATTCAATATAGCTATGACTAGGGGGGGATTGTTGTATTCTATCCAAAAAACAAGCAATCGCATCAGGCAATCCTTCTACCTCAATACTAAGACCAGTATCCGTATTTTTCACCCAACCTTTTAGCTTTAGATCCTGCGCTAAGTTAAAAATAAAAGGACGCAAGCCCGCGCCTTGAATTAAGCCTGTGATTTGTAGTTCTTTTCTGATAATCTTAACGCTCATAATGATTCACTATGTGAAGTACTGCTCAGGGATAACAAGGTCGAGCCTATGAAAGAATTTGTTCAGAATTTAGTAGAAAAGTATGATTTTCAATCCGTACGTTTACTGCCCCTATTGCGTGATATTCAAACACAATATCATTTTATCCCTCAAGATGCGATAGAACACCTTGCAGATCTACTTCATATCGAACGCACACAAATTATCAGTGTGATCGAGTTTTATAGCTTTTTTCACTTACAAGCGCGCGGTCAATACGATATTCTCATCAGTGATTCAATTACCGACCATATGCTAGGCAAGCCTGCCTTAATGGCTTATTTTTGTGAGAAATTAGGCATAGAAATTGGCGAAGTGCGTGCAGATGGTCTGGTTAGCATAGACAACACCTCTTGTTCTGGTATGTGTGACCAAGGACCCGCAGGCTTAGTCAATGGCTATGTTTTAACCAATTTAAATCGCCCGCGTATTGATGCGATTGTTGAGCTAGTAAATCAGCAAGTACCCGTGAATGAATGGCCTGCGGTATTTTTCAGTACCACTGATAATATTTATAAGCGTAATATCTTATTAGAATCTACGATTACACCAGGCGATGCACTTAGGTCGGCTTTTGCACGGGGTTTAAAAGAAACCTTACATGAAGTAGACGTTTCAGGTTTACGTGGTCGCGGTGGTGCAGGTTTTAGTACCGCGATGAAATGGCGATTTTGTTCTGAAGAAGCGGAAACAGAACGTTATGTGGTTTGTAATGCGGATGAAGGCGAACCCGGCACCTTTAAAGATCGCGTTTTACTCAATAGCTACGCCCATCAAGTCTTTGAAGGCATGACTTTATGTGCGGCTGTTATCGGCGCTCAACAGGGTTTTTTATATTTACGCGGTGAATATCTTCATCTTTTTGAACCCTTACAGCAGATATTACAAGCCCGTCGCGAACAGGCTTTATTAGGCAATAATATTCTTGAATCTGGTTTGGACTTTGATATTGAAATTCGCTTAGGTGCGGGGGCTTATATTTGCGGTGAAGAATCGGCTTTAATTGAATCACTTGAAGGCAAACGCGGTATTCCACGTAATCGCCCTCCCTACCCTGTAACCCAAGGTTACTTACAAAAACCGACAGTGGTTAATAATGTAGAAACATTTTTTGTAGCGGCAAAAATAGCCGTGGTTGGTGGCCAAGCTTTTGCCGATTTAGGCACGAAAAAGTCAAAAGGTACTAAGCTATTAAGTATCAGCGGAGACTGTCTACGACCGGGCATATACGAATACCCTTTTGGTACCTCGGTGAATGAAATTTTACACGACTGTCACGCAGATCATGCATTCGGCATACAAGTCGGCGGGCCTTCTGGTGTATTTATTGCTCGCGATGAATTTGATCGCAAACTAGCGTTTGAAGATTTAGCCACCGGAGGCTCTTTTATTATTCTGAATGAAGGACGAAATGTTTTAGAGCTAGTTAAAAACTTTACCCACTTTTTTGCCCATGAAAGCTGCGGATTTTGTACACCTTGCCGCGTAGGAACCGCATTATTACAAAAACAATTCGATAAAATAGTCGATGGTCATGGTTCTGCGGGTGATGTGGTTGCTTTAGAAGAGCTCTGTCAACTGGTAAAAAATTACAGCCACTGTGGCTTAGGGCAAACAGCCGCGAATCCTATCATCAGTACCTTGCAACGTTACCCTGAAATTTATCAAAGCTTGTTAAAGAAAATTAGCTATGAACCTGGTTTTGATTTAGATGCCGCATTAGAACCTGCACGAAAAATGGCAAATCGCGATGATGCCAATGCCCATTTAGCACAAGTGGAGGAATAAAATGAGTAAAACGATTACGCTGGATGGCAAAGAAATCGCTTTCCAAGAAGGTCAAACCATCATGGAAGCGGCCACTGTGGCAGGCGAGTATATTCCTCACCTCTGCCATAACCCCGATTATGAGCCACATGGCAGTTGTAAATTATGCACCGTTAAAGTCAATGGCCGTAACTGTACCGCTTGTACTTTTCCAGCAATGGAAGGTCAAGATGTTTTAAATAACATCAAAGAACTGAGTGATGATCGACAAAGAATCACACAAATGTTATTTGTGGAAGGTAATCACTTTTGTCCTTCTTGTGAAAAAACGGGAAACTGCCAATTACAAGGCGTGGCTTACCACTTAAATATGCTCGACAATCATTTTCCGCATTTCTTTGCGAACCGTGAAACGGATGCCTCGCATGCTGATTTAATGATTGATCATAACCGCTGTATTTTTTGTAATTTATGTGTGCGCGCCAGTACAGAAAAGGATGGCAAAAATGTCTTTGCAATTAGTGGTCGTGGTATTAATAAACGCCTTATTGTTAATTCAGCCAGCGGAAAATTGGTAGATAGTGATATCGACATTAATGACTGTGCCGCCCATATTTGCCCAACGGGTGCGATTTTAATTAAACGTACGGGTTATAACATCCCTATCGGAGAACGCATCTACGACAAACAACAAATTGATGAAGTCAGTTTAGCAAAGGAGCATGACACACATGGCGAATAAAGTCAGAGTCGCAACCACCTCTTTAGGCGGATGTTTTGGTTGTCATATGTCATTTTTGGACCTTGATGAACGCTTAGTTAAACTCGCAGAATTGGTTGAATTTGATCGTTCACCCTTGACTGATATTGAACACTGTAGCAACGCCGATATCGGCCTAATTGAAGGCGGTGTATGTAATTCCGAAAATGTAAATGTGCTTCGTGAATTTCGTAAAAACTGCAAAATTCTAGTCGCTGTCGGTGCCTGTTCAATTAATGGCGGCTTACCCGCTATGCGTAACCATATTCCTTTGGAAGAATGTTTATTAGAATCTTACCGTGATGGTATCGGTGTTGAAAATGCACCAATTCCTAGTGACCCTGAATTGCCTTTATTATTAGATAAGGTTCGCCCTATTCATGAAGTGGTCAAAGTGGATTATTTTTTACCCGGTTGCCCGCCTTCTGCTGATGTCTTTTGGAAGTTTTTAACCGATCTTATTGAAGGACGTGAGCCAAGTTTGCCATATGATTTAGTGCATTATGATTAAACATTCGCTGACTCACCTATTGAACACGTACACGGCTGTACTTTAGTTATCATAAGAGAATTGTATGTACGAAAATTTAGAAACTGCTGATAATCCAGAAAACTTACAACGCGTTGCTGTAGACCCTGTTTCACGCGTAGAAGGTCACGGCAAAGTCACCTTATTATTAGACGAAGACAATAAAGTAAAACAAGCACGCCTACATATTGTAGAATTCAGAGGCTTTGAACGCTTTATTCAAGGCCGCCCTTACTGGGAATTACCTGTTTTAGTGCAGCGTTTATGTGGAATCTGCCCTGTAAGTCATCACTTAGCCGCTGCAAAAGCTATCGACCAATTAGTCGGCGTTGACCCTGAAAATCTACCCCCTGCTGCTGATAAATTAAGACGTTTATTGCATTTTGGGCAAGTGATGCAATCCCATGCCTTGCACTTTTTTCATCTTGCCAGCCCTGATTTATTATTTGGCTTTGAAAGTGATATTAATAAACGTAGCATTATCGCTGTGCTGAATGAATACCCTGATATAGGTTTGCAAGGGGTAAAAATTCGTAAATACGGTCAAGAAGTTATCCGTATGGTATCGGGTAAACGTATTCATGGCACGGGTGCGATTGCGGGTGGTATGAACAAATCACTGAGCAAAGCAGAGCGTGATTATTTAAAAGAAGATATAGACCAAATCATCGCATGGTCTGTGGATTCTGTTGCTTTAGTTAAAAAAGTGCATTGCTCGAATCTGCCTTATTATGATGAATTTGCAACCGCCCCCACTAACTATTTATGTTTAGTTAAACCGGGTGGTGCTTTAGAGCTTTATCATGGTGGTATACGCGCTAAATATGCGAATGGCGAAAAGATCATGGACCATGTCGATTATTGTCACTATAACGATTATATTCATGAAGAAGTCCGTTCATGGACCTATATGAAATTTCCTTATCTCACCGCCTTAGGTCAAGATGAAGGTTCTTATCGTGTAGGCCCATTAGCGCGCCTGAATAATTGTGATTTTATTGATACCCCTTTAGCGGAACAAGCGCGTGTGGAATTAATGTTACATGGTGGCGGTACCTTAGTGCATAGCACGCTGGCTTTTCATTGGGCGCGTTTAATTGAGGTATTACATTGCGCTGAGAGCATCAAAAGCTTATTAGATGACCCCGATATTATGAGCTCGGATTTAGTCACGCAAGGTGAAAAACGTTATGAAGGGATTGGTGTGATTGAAGCGCCGCGTGGTACTTTGTTTCACCATTATCAAGTCGATGAAAATGATATCGTCACTAAGGCGAATTTGATTGTATCTACGACAAGCAATAATGCGGCGATGAATGAATCGGTACGCCAAGTGGCAGATACATATTTAACCGGCAGAGAGTTGACTGAGCCTTTATTAAACAATTTAGAAGTGGCTGTGCGCGCTTATGATCCCTGTTTATCCTGCGCCACTCACGCGGTTGGTAAAATGCCATTACAACTGGAATTAGTGGATCCGCAAGGTGAAGTCATTGATAAATTACAAAAACACAGTAATGGCCACATAGAAAGAACCCTATGATCGCACCTGTTTTAGTTTTTGCTTATGGTAATTTAAGCCGTGGTGACGATGCGTTAGGGCCTTTATTGTTGGAATATATTGAAGATAAGCTGGACACCGAGCATATTGAACTTTTATGTGATTTTCAATTACAAATTGAGCATGCTTTAGACATAGAAAACCGGCGATTGGTGTTATTTATTGATGCCTCGGTTGCTTGCAAACAGGCGTTTGATTTAAGCGAATTACAGCCTATTAAAGATAAAAGCTATACTACGCATGCCATGAGCCCAGCGTCAGTTTTACAAGTTTATCAGTCTATCAAAAAACAAACACCACCTCCTTGTTTTTTACTGTCTATCCAAGGGCTTAGTTTTGAATTAGGCGAAGAATTAAGCGCGCAAGCACAGGAGAATTTGCAAAAAGCGCAAGCATTTGTAAAAAACTTACTCAGTAATGCTGAGCTTGAAGCTTGGCTTAGTCAGTGTCATCAGGAGCTTGAACTTGCATGAAATATCCCTACTGGAAAATGTTCGCGAAATTTTGCAAGAACACGCCCAAAAACAGAACTTCAAACGGGTAAAAAAAATCACCTTAGCCATCGGCAGACTATCTTGCATAGAACCTGATGCTTTACGCTTTGGTTTTGATGCCGTAATGCAAGGCTCTTTAGCTGAAGGTGCGGAACTAATCCTTAGCGAAGTAGCTGGCAAAGGCATTTGCAAGGCTTGTAGGAAAGAAAGCACGGTAGATACACTGTATGCACCTTGCCAGTATTGTGAACACCCTTTTGTTGACGTGACAGAAGGAAACAATATGCAAATTAAAGATTTAATAGTTATTTAAAAAGGTTAAAAACAATGTGCGGAATATGCGGATGCGGACAAACAGAGCAAAAACACGATCACACTCATGCTCATGACTCCCATGAACATGAGCATGAGCATGAACACAGTCACGAGCCCTTTGATTTAGGTGCTGAACGCTTAGTACAAGTAGAACAAGCCTTATTAAGCAAAAATAACAGCTATGCAGAACAAAATAGAAGTTATTTTCAAGCGCATGATATTTTTGCGCTTAATTTAGTGTCTAGTCCTGGAGCAGGTAAAACCACTTTACTAGTTGAGACCATTAAACAACTCAAAGATCAGTTTCCTATTGCCGTGATTGAAGGTGATCAGCAAACCGAACATGATGCTGAGCGTATTCGTGCCTCTGGCGCGCCTGCGCTGCAAATCAATACGGGTCGTGCCTGTCATTTAGATGCGCATGCGATTGGCCATGCAGTGATGGATTTAAAAGTCGCAGATAACAGCTTTTTAGCCATAGAAAACGTCGGTAATTTAGTTTGCCCTGCCTCTTTTGATTTAGGTGAAGCACATAAGGTCGTTGTATTATCGGTAACAGAAGGCGATGATAAGCCATTAAAATACCCCGACATGTTTCATGCCGCGGATTTAATGCTGATTAATAAAATTGATTTATTACCGTATGTTGATTTCGATGTTGATCGCTGTATTCAATATGCCAAGCAAGTGAACCCTGGCATTCAGATCATACAATTATCCACTACAAAAGCGACTAATTTTTCTGCTTGGACGACGTGGCTAAGTGATCGGGTGATAAGCTAAACCCTACTAAGAATTTAGCTATTTTCATTTGGGTATAATTACAATCTCTCTAATTTTGCATAAGACAGCATAAGCCATTTCATGCCTGCTTGTGCAAAATTGATTTGTACGCGCTCTTGAGCCCCATCACCATCTACTTGCAGTACCACGCCATCACCAAATTTTGCATGACGAACGCGTTGACCTAATTTATAAGTTCCAATGGTACTATTGTTACTTTTCTTAATTGCCACCGGTTTAAAGAATAAAGAATAAAGAATAAAGAATAAAGAATAAAGAATAAGAAGAATAGGAATTTCAAGCCACAAAGTCAAGGTATATTGAGCCATAGCAAAAGAAACAGCCTTGTCGACTGTATCGAAAACAGGCAATGTGGCGAGTCAAAAACACCCTTCTCACCATCCAAATACAAAACCAAGATAAAGTCCTCTGATATTCCACCGTTTTAGACTATGCGGTGCACAGAAACCTATAGAGGCTGCTGAAAAACCTCTATTAGCCTAGGAGGCTGTCCAAGAATAGAGACCCTACTACGGAAAAATTCCTTTTGGCCATTTTTCCCTCGCTACGGCTTCTATTCTCGGACAGCCTCCTAGCTTAGCAGTTGATCGTTTGATCAAACTCATAGTCCGGTATTGGATCAACTGCGTTATCATTCCAACCCTGAGTTTGATTGATCTCCGCATCGCTTATCGGCGGACCTCGGGCTGGAGAAATCGCCGGTGCATGATCCGGTTCACCGATAGGCTGTAATATTTTCCCAATGGGTTGCCTCTCAGTCACGAACGCGATACTCTTCATTCCCCGCCGCAACCTGGACAAACCGAGGGGTTAACCTCGAAAATCTTGACCAGCAGCATGGCCCAGAAAGATGAATAAAAGCGTCCTAATGCCTGCTCTTCCTTGGCTACGGAATTTTGTTCTTGCGCTACGACTGCCTTTTCGCTCTGGACCGGCAGCCCTGCTCTTTCCGATACGGCTTGACGTAGCGGCGCATTCGGCGCTAATACGCCATGGTAGCGATGCCGGTGACAGCGCGGCGGTGGGATCAATACCGCCATTCGATGAAGAAACTCCATCGGTGTGAGCCGTAAGACTGTTTGCCCATCATGCTGCGGTTTAGACAAACGATAAATAAGCCGCTCATCTTTTTCCAGCCAACTCAGTCGCTCTCCAGCATTAATCGGCCGAGTGCAGTAACGCAATAATCGCTCCAGGCCTTCTCGGTCATTGGCCACTATCCTGACCTGGGCATGCAGGGAAAATCCACCGCCGTTTTCCCAGGTTAGCATGTGTTCCGACTCATCAGAACTCAGCAGATCACGTCGGACAAACAGTCGCAGTACTCTGTTTCTGATGGTTTCTTGAGCGGTCTGGATGACTTTTTGAGTTAAACCGACGGTTTCGTAGAATCGTAATCCGTTTTCGGTTTGCGCAAAGACGCCGTCAATAAGGCAACTGTGATAATGCAGATGGGCATTAAGCGTTGAGCCGAAACGATGGATATAAGTGATGCCGCCGTATTTTGCAGTGTGCGGTGCGTCCGGACAATGTTCTCTTAGGGTTCGCTCTATCACTCGCAAGCCAATTTGCAATACGCGGCCCGTTAATTGACTGTCCCGGAGCAGAAAATAGCGTAGTCACTTCGGCAAAGCAATCACCCACTGCCTAACGGGAACCTGAGGAAACCGATGTTCTAACAGGTTAACTGACGTTTCAAATAGACGTTTGGTATTGCAGGATGAACAGATGCCACGGCCTTTACACGAATAGGCGATCAGGAAATTTTCTCCACAGGTTTCACATCGAACGCGGGCAAACCCATGCGCCAGGATACCGCATTCCAGAAACTTGCGTAGATCACGCTCAACATAATAGGGGACTGGATTGTCATCCGGATGGGCCTCGCGCGTGCTACTTAACCAGGTTTCCAGGTGGTGTTGAACGATTTGGTAGGCCGCTGTTCGTTCCGGTTG
>Ga0233443_1002721_pt1 | contig 13127 bp, 11 predicted proteins | sample SI_123_September_2_FD_182784 | JGI IMG/M metagenome (GOLD analysis project Ga0233443, IMG submission 182784) | Seawater microbial communities from Saanich Inlet, British Columbia, Canada - SI_123_September2016_200_MG | ecosystem: Environmental > Aquatic > Marine > Inlet | place: Canada: British... | reverse complement strand
ACACATCAAAAGTGTAAAGAACAGAGGCTCAAGATACATTGAATCACCTGATTTTGAAATTACTCAGAGTGATGTTGACGGTCTCAATGCTGATATGTTTAAGATTCCGGTTGAGGCAGGAGAGAAGATAATTCATGTAATTCCTCAAAGCTATATAGTTGATAACGAAACCGGTGTCAAGAATCCTGTTGGCATATCCGGAAAAAGGCTGGAAGCCAATTATCATATTGTCATCGGACAAATTGCCTCAGCCAGAAATGTTGAGAAGTGTGTGAAAAGAGTTGGGCTTGAAGTGGTGGATCTGGTGCTTGAACCGCTTGCATCTGCGGAGGCGGTCCTGACGGACGATGAAAAAGAAGCTGGTGTTGTTCTAATCGACATAGGAGGAGGAACAACAGATGTTGCTGTTTTCTATGATGGTATTATCAGACATACTGCAGTTATACCATTTGGAGGCAGTGTTGTTACCAATGATATTAAAGAAGGATGCTCTATTCTGCAACGTCAGGCTGAGCAACTGAAAACTCAGTTTGGTTCGGCAATGGGTGAGCTGACAGAAGAAAATAAGATTGTTTCCATTCCCGGAATAAGTGGCCGCAAACCCAAGGAAATATCATTCAGAAACCTTGCATACATAATTCAGGCCCGCATGGAAGAAATTGTGGATGCAGCTTATTATGAGATTGAAAATTCCGGTGTAGCCGATAAACTTGGAGCAGGTATAGTTCTGACAGGTGGAGGAGCCATGTTGAAACATTTACCGGAACTGGTTAATTTGAGAACCGGATTGGATGTAAGAGTTGGCTTCCCGGAGACGGTTTTATCTAAAAATTCCGTTAAGGAGTTAAACAGCACAATCTACGCCACAGGCATTGGACTTTTAATGAAAGGATTCGACCATCCTAAAGCTGATGATATTATCAAACCCCTTATGGTGATGGTTGAACCTGAGGAACCTGAAATAGAAGAGCCGGATTCACCTGGACTATTCGGCACCATAAGAAGAACAATATCCAAGATACTTGATGAGTAAAAATCAAACATGATGAATGAGAATATATTACCGGAAGAATTAATGGATTTCGCATTCGTACCAAAATCCAGCTCTGAATTAAAAGTAATTGGAGTTGGAGGTGGAGGCTGTAATGCGGTGAATCATATGTATGGATTGGATGCAACAGATGTACAGTTTATCGTCTGTAATACCGATTCGCAGGCATTGGCTAATTCTCCGGTACCGTATAAAATCCAGCTTGGTGAAACACTTACCCGGGGACGAGGTGCAGGAAGTGATCCTCAAATCGGACGACAGGCTGCCATTGAGAGTATCGGCCAGATTACCGACCTGGTTAAAGAGAATACCGATATGGTATTCATAACAGCCGGAATGGGTGGTGGTACTGGAACAGGCGCGGCACCGGTTATTGCTGAAAAAATAAAGGAGCTGGATATTTTAACCGTTGCAATTGTTACCGTGCCATTTAGTTCCGAAATAGGAGATCGTGTCACATTTGCCAGACAGGGCATTGAAGAGCTAAACGAAAATGTTGATGCCCTGATCATCATTGAAAACGATAAGCTCAATAAGAATTATTCCGACTTGCCTTTATCTGAGGCCTTTAGAATGGCAGATGAAGTATTGGCTGTGGCGGCTAAATCTATTGTTGAGATCATTAAAATTCATGGACAGTGGAATGTTGACTTTAATGATGTTAAAACGGTAATGAAGGATAGCAAGGTCGCACTAATGGGTGCCGGGTATGCGGCTGGTGAAAGCCGGGCCATCGAGGCAGTGCAGAACGCCATAAGTTCTCCCTTATTGAATAATAGCGACATCACCGGGGCTACCAACATTTTGGTAAATATTGTCTCGGGAAAAAATGAAATATTGGTTCGCGAACATGATGAAATCTGCCAGTATATTCAGGAGATATCAGGAAGAGAAAGCAAACAGTTTATTATCGGTGTGGCACGTGACGAAAGTCTGGAAGATGAAATCAAAGTAACCATTATTGCAACCGGGTTTAAGGTTAAGATGTATTATGATTTGTGGGAAAGACAGAAGAATGAGCTAAGCTCAGCTCCTGTACCGGAGGCTGAAGAACCGGAGGAAGCATTAACAGAATCAGAAACACTGGAAAATGAACTTCCCATTAAAGAAATACCAATTAAGAAACGAAAGGAATCAAAGAAAAAAAGTGATGAGGAAAATGGACGCAAGTCAGGGATCCAGCGGTTTATAGATTTTTTTGATGAAGGAATAAATTAACTTCAAAATACAATACCATGTCGGAACAATTGAACAACCTACAAAACGCTTCACCATCCGGCCCAATAATCAAAGTATTGGGTGTTGGCGGTGGTGGCAGCAATGCTGTTAATTATATGTGCGAAGAGGGAATCGTAGATGTAGAATTTCTAATCTGTAACACAGATGCGCAGGCGCTTGAGAAAAGTCCTGTAAAGAAACAGATGCAAATAGGCCGGGCATTAACTGAAGGTAGAGGAGCTGGAAATAATCCGGAAGTTGGAGAGAAAGCAGCACTCGAAAGCAGAGAAGAGATTATAAGTTTGTTGTCGGAAAATACAAAAATGCTTTTTATAACTGCAGGAATGGGTGGTGGTACAGGTACCGGAGCAGCACCTGTGATAGCGGAAATAGCAAAAGAACTGGGCATTCTTACGGTAGGGATTGTAACAATTCCATTTCAGTTTGAAGGGAAAGTCAGACTCATGCAGGCTGTTAAAGGTGTGAAAGAGATTGAAAAGCACGTTGATTCGCTTCTGGTCATCAATAATGAGAAACTTCGAAAAATTCATGGTGATCTCAAGATTTCAGAGGCATTTGCAAAAGCCGACAGCGTATTGGGTATTGCAGCGAGAGGTATCGCTGAAATAATAACTGTTCATGGCCATGTAAATGTTGACTTTGCTGATGTTAGCACAGTTATGAGAGGAAGTGGTGTGGCGATACTTGGCTCTGCAACATCAGCAGGAGAAAACAGAAGTTTACACGCCATTAAGAAGGCACTTAACTCACCATTGCTAAACAGCAACGATATTCGTGGTGCAAAGAACATTTTATTAAATGTAACATCCGGTACAGAGGAGTTCCGCCTCGATGAGCTGGGTGATATTACAGATTATGTTCAATCACTTGTTCAAAACGATGTTCAGATTATCTGGGGGAATGGTATTGACCTCAGCCTGGGCAATAAAATCAGGGTGGTAATTATTGCCACAGGTTTTGAAAAGCACGATGTCCATGAAGTGTTTGCCATTGAGAAAAAACTAGAGGACATCGAAGTGGTAACTCTGGATGAACCTCCAAAAGAAATCAATCCTTTCGAAACCAGTTTACGCTGCTCAGATCTGGAAGAAGAACGACGCATTTCAAGAGGACAGGTGGAGCTTGTAGAACTTAAGGATGAACCTGTAACAGTGGCATCCGAATTTAGTAATGAAACAATAAATCAAAAATCTGAACAGAAGAGTTTTATTCTGTTTGACAATACAGAACCCAAAAAAGTTGTACCTCCTACGGTTTCAGAAAAAACAATTGAATCGAGAGTACAACAAATAAATCAGAAAAAGGCGAAACCTCAAGTGCAGAAGAAACCTAAAAAATCGAAGGGAACAACGGTTGGAGGTTGGATTCAGACTACGCTTGACAATCTTTTCAATGAAGAGATACAATAACTGAGTTTGTAAAGGAGATTGTTGAAATTCAATTTGTTAGAATAGACAATCTTATATAATAGTGATCCGGATAAAAATGAGAAATCATGAATGAAAGTACAAATCAAAATCCATCGATAATAAAAGTTATAGGTGTAGGAGGTGGTGGCAGCAATGCTGTTAACCATATGTTTAAGCAAGGTATTAAGGATGTTGAGTTTGTTATATGTAATACCGATGCGCAGGCTCTGATTGAAAGCCCCGTCCCCAATAAGGTTCAGTTAGGAGCTGCCTTAACCGAAGGGAGAGGAGCCGGGAATAAACCGGAACAGGGAAAGCAATCTGCCATAGAGAATATGTCGGAGATTGAGCAAATGCTTGCTCAGGATACCAAAATGGCCTTTGTAACTGCTGGTATGGGCGGTGGAACGGGAACCGGTGCTGCTCCGGTTATTGCTCAAACGGCCCAGGCAATGGATATACTTACAGTTGGTATTGTAACCATTCCATTCAGGTTCGAAGGTCAGCGACGATTAAATCAGGCAACCGAAGGAATCAAAGAGCTCAGCGAACATGTTGATTCATTACTGGTAATCAGCAATGAGAAACTCCGGGAAATTTATGGTGACCTTACCATCTCGGAAGCATTCTCAAAAGCTGACGATGTGTTGACTACCGCCGCCAAAGGAATTGCAGAGATTATTACCGTTCATGGATATGTAAATGTTGACTTTGCTGATGTTCAGACAGTAATGAAACAAAGTGGAGTAGCCATAATGGGTTCTGCCCAGGCTAAGGGTGAAAACCGTGCTATGGAGGCGATCAGGGAAGCACTTACTTCTCCGCTGCTGAACAACAACAACATTAACGGAGCCCGCAATATTCTGCTGAATGTTACCAGCGGTAAAGAAGAGGCTACCATGAGTGAAATAGGGCGTATCAATGATTTTGTACAGGAATGTGCCGGATCCAATGCTAACATTATTTGGGGAAATGGAACAGACGAAAGTCTGGATGAATTCATCAGTGTAACTGTAATTGCAACAGGATTTAATGCGGATATTATACCGGAGTTATTTGTCAAGAAAGATACCAACACAAAGGTATATCAGTTAGGTGGTGACAGAACAGTGCCCAGATCAAAGCCTGAAGAGAATTCCATAAAGCCTGAATCAGTGAAACAACAGATGCTCAATTTTGAGGCAACTAATCCGAAACTGAAAAAAGAATCGGTGGTTGTTGATACATCAAACAATCCGGTCAGATCCGGAGCTCAGGCTCAATCCTCCAGAAAATCGGTCAATTATTCAGATGAACTGGGTGAACTGGAAGATGTACCTGCATTTAAAAGGAAGGGTTTGAACCTGGAAAATGATGATGAAACAGCGAATCCGAATGTGTCACGATATTCCCTCAGCGATGATGATGGTGAAGGTGTTGTACTAAGAAAAAACTCATACCTTCACGACAAGGTAGATTAAGTTAAAACCTAATCAATAAATGAATACCATGAGTTTAGCAGAAAGGATAAATACGGAAATGAAGCTTGCGATGAAAGCCAGGGACAAGCAAAAACTGCAAGCCTTGCGGGCTGTGAAATCAGCAATATTGTTGGCCAATACCGAAGCCGGATCTAAAGAGCTGACAGAGGCAGATGAAATAAAGATGCTTCAGAAACTGGTAAAACAGAGAAAAGATTCTGCTGAGATTTACAAATCTCAGGGGCGTGAAGATTTGTTTGGCCAGGAGGATTTCGAGGCTAAGGTGATCCGAGCATTCCTTCCTGAGCAAATGTCGGAAGAGGAACTTACGGCCAAATTAATTGATATTATTGCCAGGGTAGGAGCAGACAGCCCAAAGGATATGGGCAAAGTAATGGGTGTTGCTTCCAAAGAGCTGGCTGGTAAAGCCGATGGCAAATCGATATCTACGAAGGTGAAGGAGCTCTTGTCTTAGCATGTAAAAAGTAAAAAGTTTGCCTCTGATCTATTCCTGGAATTTATCCAATAGAATCTGCTGCTGCTACCGCGCGTGTCCTCACGTGTGATATAGACCTTTATATATCCTCCTTACCATCCGCCTCCGACGATGACTGGTTCTGTTTATTCAGCAAGAACAGTACACCTATGAAAACCATGACACCTCCGGCAAAAAACAGTTTGGCCAAGGTAAAGCTCTTCCATCCCACCAGCACAAAACCAATTCCCAGCGTAATAAAGATTAATCCACCTAAATGATTTTTCTTCCATGCAACTGCGAGTGATCCAATTACGATAGCCGGCAACAGTAGCTTCACAATAAACCTCAGAGTCTGTTCCCCTATCGAGGATATGGGATCGTTAAAAACCATCGCAGCCTGGAATACCAGAAATACTGCAAACAAAACAGCAAGTAATCTCGGACTATGAAAAAGGAACTTACGGATAGAATCGTTTTGTGCCATGGATTTAAATTTTATTAAAGATAAGAATTATACTATTTCGATTCCGAATTCGCGTAAGACAGCCGAGCCATAAACTTAAACAGAAATGCTCAGCATCAGCCCAAAGATGCAATCCATTCTTCCACTTCTTTCACATTCTTTTGAAAGTCAAATCTGGCATGCACCATCTCAAAACCCGATTTACCCATTTGATTAATTCTTAGCTGATCCTTACTCAGTTTCATTACCTCCCGGGCAAGTCGAATGGTGTTAAATGCAGGAATTAGCAAACCATTTTTTCCATGCTCTATTAACTCAGGATTGGAACTCAAATCGTATCCAAGCACAGGTTTTTTATAGCACATTGCTTCTGCCAAAACATAACCAAATCCTTCCCATTTTGAGGTAAGGACAAATATATCAATTGTCTGAAGAAATGCCCTGACATCCTGTTGGTAACCGAGAAACTCAACTTCCTCCTCAACATTCAGTTCCATTCGTCTCTGTTCCAGCTCTTCTCTCATATTTCCATCTCCAACAATCAGAACTTTACAGGCAATTTTCATTTCCTTAAGTTTGGCAGCCAGGACAATAAGATCCTTTTGATTTTTCTGTTCTACCATCCTGCCTATACTACCAATTATCAGTTCGTCACTTTCGCTCCTGATGTCCATCTCGGGAACATTCTCATACTCATTCAGCTTCAAACCATTGTAAATTACCTTAATCTTTTCCGGATCAATCAATGCAGGATTGTTCTGTAGCACAGTTTGCCGGGTAGCAAATGAGTTGGCAAGCACATTAGTTACCACTTTGCTGAAAAGGTATCTGTTGAAAAAGGTGTTCTTCACCGGAATAGCACTTCCTCGTCGATAGATGATATTCTTAAAACAAGCTCTCCGTGCTGCCAGCCCTGCAGCTTTCAGATCGGCAGAAAGATTCATAATAATCGTATTGGCACCTGTTGATTTAAGCTTCCGGGCCAGTGAAATAATCTTCCAGGGCTGAAGGAATGTAAAATTTGTAATCTTTACGGCGACAAAGGGAATATTGGCTTTTGCAAGTCGGTTTTTTAATTCACCATCGCGATGACAAAAAACCGTAACCTTCCATCCAGATTCAGTAAAGGTCTTAGCTGTATCGAAGTGCCATTTTTCACCACCCCCCCAGACTTTTGTACTATTGAAAAAAACAATATTTCCTTTTTTATCTGACATTCTATGCACGGTTCTTTGATTTCCACATTTCTCTCAGTTTAATGTGACGGAGAAACACAGCATTCATGGAGAGTCGATGAATAACAAATCCATAATAACCATCCAAAAATCCCATTCGAAATATATAACCTTTGAAGAATCTTGCCAGTGGTTTCATTAAAATATTAAACAAATTTGTTCTCTTACCATTTTTAAAACGTGCAGATGCAGCGAGGAAGGAGAATTTCTCAATCTGTTTCAGATGATCTTCAATAGAATTAAAAGAGTAGTGCAATAAATCTCCCTTTAGCTGTCCACTTGTACATCCGGCTTTTAATTCATACTTGTCATGTGGATTCTCACCGGTCCAGCTTCCCTTTCTACTGTCCCATAATCGTAGTTTTCTGTCCGGGTACCAGCCACCATGCTTAATCCATTTCCCGCAATAGTTGGTAAGGCGGTTGAAGGAATAGCCATCCTTTTTCCAGTTTTGTTTTACTTCCAGAATTGCTTCTGCCAATTGATCTGAGACTACTTCATCCGCATCAAGTGAAAGGATGTGAGGAAAGCCAGCCTGAGTGATGGCCCAGTTTTTTTGCTCTATGTGCCCTTCAAATGCGTGGCTAATAAAACGCACCTTATTTGTTTTGCAAATCTCCTCTGTTTTATCCGTTGAAAACGAGTCAATAACAACAATTTCATCAGCAATTGTCTTTACAGAATCCAGACAACGAGCGATGTTTCGCTCCTCATTGTAGGTGATTATGACAACTGAGATTTGTGGCATTTCTATTCGTAAATATAAATTCTTTTCACTCGTTTCGAAATACCGGTCATTATTTCATAAGGAATGGTCTGCAGTGTTTTAGCCATAATGATGAGAGGAAGTTGATCCCCGAAAATAATCACCTCATCATCTTCACTGGCCTTTATCTTTGTGATGTCAATCATACACATATCCATGCAGATGTTGCCAATTATCGGAACCTTCTGATTATTCACAAGAACTTCCCCAACACCGTTACTCAGTTTTCGACTTAAGCCATCGGAATATCCAATGGGAACGATGGCAATAACAGAATTTCGTTTTACAACTCCACTTCTGCTGTAGCCTATTGTTTCTCCTTTGGCTATTTGCTTAATCTGAGATATTTTGCTCTTTAATGTGCTCACATTGCTGAGATGGTTCCCGTTGGAGCTTATGCCATACAGCCCAATGCCAAGACGAACCATGTCTAATTGATAATCCGGAAATCGTTCAACTCCGGCAGAATTAAGTATGTGCCTGAAGATCTTATGCTTAATTGCTCCTTGTAGTTGTTTGCTAAGACGATCGAACTGATCGAATTGTTGTTGGGTGAAATCGTCATGATGCGCCTCATCACTGGCAGCCAGATGCGAAAAGGCTGAACTTATTTTAAGCCATGGATTCCTTTCCAGTTCCTTAATCAGTTCAGGTAGCTCATGATCACCAAAGCCAAGTCGGTTCATCCCCGTCTCCAGTTTGATATGAATAGGGTAAACGTCGATACTGAATTTTTTAACAACATTACTGAAGGAATGAAAAGTACGCAGTGAGTAAATCTCAGGCTCCAGATTGTATTCAATCATTGACTCGAAGCTTTGTTCTTCCGGATTCATCACAACAATTGGAATTGTAATTCCTGCCTTCCTTAATTCAACTCCTTCGTCGGCAAACGCAACCCCCAGATAATCAACCTTGTGATATTGCAAAACATTGGCAATCTCGTAGGTCCCGCTACCATAAGAGAAAGCTTTCACCATTACCATTATTTTGGTTTCAGGTTTTAACACCGACCTGAAATAGTTGAGGTTATGAACAATGGCGTTCAGATTAATCTCAAGGACCGTTCGGTGTGCTTTCTGTTGCAGTGAATTTGATATACGCTCAAACTCAAAGGTTCTGGAACCTTTGAGTAATATCGCCTCATTCTTAAAACTCTCCTTGTTGAGTGCTTTCAGAAATTCGTCGGTGGTTTTAAAATACACCGATTCAATCTTAAAGAAACTGCCGTTTCGGCTTATAGCCTCTCCAATGCCAATTAATCTGGAAACACCCTTGTCGTGTACCAGATCAGAAACTTCTTTGTATAAACCTGTTTCATTCTTACCACTTTGAAGAATGTCGCTTATAATAAGAGTTTTGGATGGGTGTTGATGCTGCTGGTTTAAAAAATCGAGAGCTATGCTGAGCGATCCAAGATCCGAATTATAACTGTCGTTGATGATGGTACAGTTGTTAATACCTTCCTTTAATTCTAATCGCATGGCAACCGGTGAAAGTTGCTTCATCTTTTTTCCGATAGTTTCGTTATCGAAGGACAAGAGCAAGAGCGCCCAGCAATGAATAGCATTCTCTATGGAAGCGTCATCAATAAATGGAATTTCAATGGAGATATCCTGATTCTGATATTTGCCGAATAAGCTTGAGTTTCCTTTGTGCTTTTCAATTTTAGAAATAAAAAGATCAGCCGGGAACTTTCTGGACCAGCTAAATAGTCTGATTTTTTCAAAATTGTAGTTGGTTTTAATCTGACTCTCAATGAGGCTGTAATCTCTGCTGTAGATTAGAATTTCGCAACTCTCAAAAAGCTTTAGTTTCTCCGATATCTTATGTTTGTAATCAATAAAGTTGGCCTGATGAGGTTCTCCGATATTGGAGAAAATTCCAATGGTAGGATCAATTATTGCCTTTAGCTTTTGCATTTCACCATCCTGAGAAATACCAGCTTCAAAAATGGCCAGTTCGTGTTCATCTTCCATCATCCAGACGGAAAGAGGAACACCAACCTGCGAATTGTAACTTTTTGGGCTTCGGATCACCTTTTTATCGGTTTCAAGCAATTGAAACAACCATTCCTTTATAATGGTTTTTCCGTTGCTACCGGTAACTCCAATAACCGGGATGTCGAAGTGTTTCCGATGCCAAGCTGCCAGCTGTTGAAGTGCAATGCTTGTATCTTTAACAAGAATGAAACAGCTTTCAGGCAACAAGCTATAATCAGGTTCTTCGGATACAATGAAGCTGCGAATTCCTTTCTGATAAAGCTCCTCCAGATGTTTATGTCCGTCATGACGAATACCTTTAATGGCAAAAAAAAGCGATCCTTCCGGATTGAAGTAAGTTCTGCTATCGGTAATCAGAGTGCTAATAGTTGGATTCGCCTTACCTCTGAATTCTCCCTTAAGAGCTTCCGCAATATCTTTCAGTTGATAAACTGCCATTTATAGTTTTTTACAAATTTAGTAATGTTCCAGCAATTGTTTATTTAATTGATCTGAAAGTGCTGCTAAATATTTTTATGATAGCTATACAATCATCTGCAGGATTGTTTCCCCAATGTTAATATGAATAACAATATCCTCTGAAAGCGTCTTCACCAGCTACTTTGTTTCCTGAAAAACTGTTTTATTTCATTTTCATTGTCCGGGAATGTAAAATTCTGATCAGGGCACATAGAACTTAGAGTTCACCTTCCCATTCCTTATAAAAATGATCCAGGTATTCAATCATGAACTGATGTCGTTGATCGGCCATCTTTATTCCGGTTTTAGTATTCATCCGATCTTTTAAAAGGAGTAATTTTTCATAGAAATGATTTATGGTAGGTGCGGTACTGTTTTTATACTCCTCCTTTGTCATGTTGAGATTAGGTGCTATAAAGGGATCATAAATTGCCCGATTCTTAAATCCGCCATAGTTAAAAGTTCGGGCAATGCCAATGGCACCAATGGCATCGAGTCGGTCTGCATCCTGGACTATATCCAGCTCTTTTGATTGAAATTCCTTTGTGTGTTTTCCACCGGCAAACGAAATATTCGCAATTATTGCTATTACATGTTCAACGATTGTTGATTCAAGTTGAAGCGATTCAAGGAATTGCCGCGCTTTTTGCGGGCCAATTTCTTCATTTCCATTATTGAATTTAGAATCGGCAATATCATGGAGTAAAGCACTTATTTCAACTACAAAGTTGTCTGCATTTTCGTGCACCGCAATCCTGCCCGATAGTTTCCACACCCGATAAGTATGCCACCAATCATGCCCCCCTTCTGCCCCGGCAAGGCTAGTTTTAACAAATTCAATGGTTTGATTAATGATCTCTTGTTGCTCCATCCTATTCCATTTAAGGAGCGAATATACTTGTTGATTTCAATTCCTAAAAGGAAAATTCTACTTGCCTGCCAAAACTATTTACGCTGCTAAGCTTTTCTCTCTTCTCTTCCATCGGAATGTTTGGCAAATCGTCCACTATCTCTGGGGTGTACCGGATCGGAAGTTGGCCATGGCCAGCCACCAAATTGTGTTTTTTGATAATCGCTGTAGGCTTCCTGTATTTCTTGTCGGGTATTCATAACAAATGGTCCGTGCTGCACTACCGGTTCGTTGATTGCTCTACCTTGCAGCACCAGAATCAGGCATTTCTCTGAACCACTTTCCAGAATAATGTTCCGATCGCCGGTTACATCTGCCGAATGATAACTGTCTAAAGCTTCACCTTCAATCAATAGTTGATCACCCTGATAAAAATATATTGTTCGATTAATTCCGGCGGAACATGCAGGTAGTGTCCATTTGGCACCAGCTTCCATCTGAATATTCCAGATGGCTACCTCATTATCTTTAGCTGAAGCCCATGAATCAGGTGGGGGGGATGGTGCTTTGTCAGTGCCCAATTCTCCTGCAATTACCTCAACTTTTGTTGTCTTATCATTGGCATCAATCTGCACATTCAATGGTATGGTTTCACTCCAGAGCATTTTAAAATGTGGTTCTACAAATTTACTGGCACGGGGAAGGTTAATCCAGATTTGAAAAAGTTCAAGTGGATTGTCTTTCTCCCTGTTCAGGAGAGGAAACATCTCTGCATGTTGCAAACCTTTTCCCGCAGTCATCCACTGAACATCGCCATCGCCATATCGGCCGGCAGCACCTGCTGAGTCGGTGTGGTCCACCATTCCTTTTCGAACAACTGTAATGGTTTCAAATCCACGGTGAGGATGACCCGGAAAGCCCGGTACTTTACTTCCATGATACATGCGCCATCCATCCTTGATTAAAAAGTCCTGACCAATCTGACGGCCTGCAAGACTTGCATCCGGTCCCATGATCTCGTTCCCATTAGGGTAGAAATCTTCATGATGAACACAGAAGAGAAACGGATCCTGCGTTTCCCATTGAAATCCTAATGGCCTTATTGTTTGAATGATTGCTTTTTCCATGTCCGTTGAGTTGCCTGTTGAAAATCCTGTCTTTGATGCAAGAACAGCTACTGAGGTCACTGCAGCTACCTTTTGAATGAAATCTCTTCTGCTGTTTGTCTTTTTCATGATAGAACCAGATTTATTATATTTTGAAATATTTATAAAGGACAAACAAGAGAAAGGGACAATCGGTTCACTCTATGACCGCTTCATTTCCGTTTCCGGAATTGATTTTAGAACAGAACTTTGCGGTAAGTTGTCCATCAGCAGGATTGTTATCAGCGTTTCCTTTGCTAGATAAGTATTTTGTTAAAGAATAGTTGCAGATATCCGATTGTTTCAGCATCCAATTTTATATTTTTGATAAATAATACAAAGCTGCCTGTCATGAAGAAATTCTTTAAAATACTGCTCATCACTATCGTGATTCTATTTGCTATAATCGCTGTCCTGCCTTATGTGTTTAAAGCAAAAATTATTGAAGTGGTACAGACGGAAGTTAATAGCCAGGTGAACGCAAACATTACCTTTGGAGACCTGGAATTGTCTCTCTTCAAGTCCTTCCCCGATTTTTGTTTGAGTATGAAGAATTTATCAGTATCAGG
>Ga0233443_1002714_pt1 | contig 13148 bp, 12 predicted proteins | sample SI_123_September_2_FD_182784 | JGI IMG/M metagenome (GOLD analysis project Ga0233443, IMG submission 182784) | Seawater microbial communities from Saanich Inlet, British Columbia, Canada - SI_123_September2016_200_MG | ecosystem: Environmental > Aquatic > Marine > Inlet | place: Canada: British... | reverse complement strand
GAAGGGCGGCGTCGTGAAACTGATCTCCATGGCCAGCAACATGATGACGGCAAACCAGATCAATTGCATATTCATGGGCATGCCAAAATCGATACCCTGAACAATCGGGAAGAAGATCGGCACCGTCAGCAGCATCATGGCGAACTGGTCCATGAACATACCCAGTAACAACAAGACCCCGAACATGATCATCAACAAGGCATAGCCTGACACATCGAAGCTGGTGACCCATTCGATCAGGGCGACGCTGGCCTGGGATGCCGCCAGCACATTGCTAAAGAGGGACGAGCCGAACAAAATGAAAATGGCAATGACTGTCACCCGCCCGGCACCCCACATGGAACGCCACAAGGCTTTCGCAAACTGGGGCCAGAAGGCCTTGGCAGCTGCCATGTCGCCGCGCAACAAAGGCACAACAAAAAGATAGATCATGGACAGCAGGATCACACCCAGCGACCCATAGGCGGCTGATTCGGACGGTGTGGCGATACCAAACATGATCAACAAGATGACCATGACGATCACCGAAATCATCGGCACAACGTCTGTCATGACAAGTTTGATCCGGGTTGCCAAAGGCACCGGCACGACGTCGTAGGCAGGGGCGGCATCCTTATCCAAGGTCGCCTGCACAAAAATCAAAACAATATAGAATCCAGCCAGGATCAACCCTGGCAATATTCCGGCAATCAGCAAACGACCGATATCCAGTTCCGCCAGCGTACCCAACAACACAGCCAGGGCAGAAGGCGGGATTAACATGGCCAGGCCACCAGTACCCAGGATTGGCCCGATGGACATTTTTTTCTTGTATCCACGCTCCGACATCTCGGGAATCATCAGGGTGCCAAGCAAGGCCGTGCTGCCCATGGAAGACCCGGACAGGGTAGCAAATACCGTGCCGCCTGCAACGGTGACATAAGACAGGCGCGCCGGTACCCGGCCCATCAATTGCTCAACGGCATTGAACATCTTGTTGGCGAGGCCGGTATGAAAAAACATCTCTCCCATCAACAGAAACATCGGAATCGGCACGATGGCAAAGATTGTTATGTTGGCAAAGGCATTGTCTGTGAGCTGGTGAATACCTTCCAGCATGTTGACATCAAGATCACCAAATCGGCCAAAAAGGATTACCGCCGCAACCGTGTTGACCAGAATGAAAGCAAGGCCCACCGGCAAGCCAATGAACATCAAAAACAGGATCGAGCCCAGCAATAACGAAAGCGTCCAATACCACTCCATCTAGCGAAGCCCTGCCGATGCTGATTGTTCCTGTTCAATATTGCGCCGGGTTTCTTCCAGCTCTACCCGGTCACTGGCAACGCCCGCATGCCCCGTATGCATGGGCTCGGCCGTAAAAACAAACCGCAAAAATTCTATGCTCATGAGCAGGAAGCCGATGGGGAAAATAATCGTGCTGACCCACAAGCGCAGATCGAACTGTGCGCGGAGTTCATCATAGGCCATGGGATCATCAAACTGTTCGAGAAATATCTGAAAGGTATACCAGGCCCAGATCAAACAGACCGTCGCACCCACCAGACAAATTAGTCTGGAGAGGACAACCCGCACCGGGTCCGGCACCGCAGCAGTTAACATTTCAATATAGACGTGGCTGCGGGTGCGGATCAGCCAGGGTGATCCCAGAAACATGATGTAAAGGAAGCCATACTCAATGAAGATAAATGTCAGACCGTTGTAGGACCAACCCATGGCCCGGCTGGTCGTCATGTAAATAATCGCAACCATAATGAGGCCGACATACAGGGAAGCCAGGGCCATCAGGCACCACAAAAACTTCTCCCAGATGCGGTCAACCACACTCAGCATATTCAGAATTATCCGTCGCCTTTGTACGCCGTCTTTACACGTCTTTGGGCAAAAAAGGGACGCCCGCCGAATGATCGGCGGGCGTCAATGGTCTACTGCTGGAATGCAGCCCGAAGTTTGGCAATACTGGACTTGTCGCGACCAGCTTTGGTCAGACGCTCGTCCATACGGGCATAAGCAGAATCAACAGCCATTTTGGTGAACGTTGCTGCTGCAGGAACAGGGTGGAACTTCATGCCTTCTGCTTTCAGCATTGCAGTTTCACCATCGGCCATACCAGTCAGGATATAATAGTTCATGCGTTCAAACTCGATGACTGTATCCTGGATCAGTTTCTGGGCAGCGGGGCTCAGGGATTTCCACTTATCAAGGTTCATCATCCAGCCGATGTCAGTCTGGTAGAATTCTTCCGCAACAGCGTGGCGCAGGAATTTATCCCACTTCAGGCCTTTAAGACCCAGGGTTGCCCAGGCGCTGGCATCAACCACACCTTTTTCAAGCGCAGAGAACACCGCAGAAGACGGCAGGTTATGCGTCGTTGCCTTCAAGGCTTTCAGGAAGGCACCGTAAATCGGGTTATCCCGCATTTTCACACCCGCAAAGTCCGGCAAACCATCACTGCCAAATTTCGGGGCATTTTTCATATAGATACGAAAACGGTTGCCCGAAGACGTCCAGCCCAGATATTTGGTATTGAAGTGCTTCTGGTGAAGGCTATCAAGAATGGCGGTACCGCCGGCGGCACGTGCCTGCATGGCCGAAGAAGACGCTGTTGATACGGCTTCATTTTCAGGGATACCACGCGCATAAAATGCGGCAGGTGTGCAAACCAGATCAACGCGACCCTTGCTGACCGCACCTGGTTGCTGGAACATCTTGATCGAGTTGAAAGGCAACATTTCAATGTTCACAACGCCCTTGCCACGTTCATTGATGACGGCAACCAGATTTTTGCAGTTTTTTGTATACTGCAGGAAATCCGGGAAGGGATGGATCATGGTCAGCTTGGTTTCTGCTGCCTGGGTCAGGCTGGCGAATGATGCAACAACACCAAATGCCGCCACGCCCGCAAGCGTTTTCAGAGTCCTTGAAATTGGCATAGACATGTTAAGACGTTCTCCCTGTTTATTTTCTGGAAATCAAAGAAGCTTTGCTTTCAGTTTCCGATCTGCTTTTACAAACACTCGACTTAACTACTGGACCAGACCGGGAAATTTTGTTTCCTTGGAATAAGATTAAACCTGTTCGCGACTTCGTCGCAACTGCAATCAAGTTGCCTGACACCGCGTTGATCAAAAAATTTCTGACAACCTGTAAAAAATCTTTTCAATTTCTGGCTTGTTAACACATTGAAAATTACACACTTTATTGTTCTGCCAATCCAATTACACCTTGTCACGACATTACGATGTTCGGGGAGTGATCTGTTCCATGTCTAACGAAATCGAGGAAGATGCCGGATACGCAGCAAACTGGCCTGCGAATAGACCGGAGGCTCCGGACGCCGCCACCCTGGCGAGCGACAGGGAAGCCCGCTTCAAAATAAGCGAAAATTTCCAGCGCTATGACCAGCGCAATGACATCTTCAACCGGGCCTGGTGGGATGAAGCCGTCATGAGTGATGACGTTGTGGCCTTTTACAGCGCCCAGCAACGTCCCGACCCTCGCAAGGGAGATGGTTATACCCAATGGGATTTTGCCCTGCTGAATTCTTCATGGGCCGTGGCGCGTGATTATGCAGCCCGGGGCATGGCGGATGGGGTGCGTGAAGGATTTCTCGACAGCTTCGCAACATTCGTACCCCAGGCAGGTGACAAGGCCGATCTGCCAAATGAGGTTGAAACCACGGCGCGGGTCAAACAGGTGGCAAAATTTCTCGGCGCGGATCTGTTTGGTGTGACTGCCTACGACGACCGCTGGGTCTATGCCCACGCCGCGCGCATCGATACGCCAACGCGGGAAGAAAAGGACAATGTGGATATGTCCGGCATGACGACAGTGATCGTGCTGGGCCACCATATGGATCATGAGCTGGTCCGGGCCTACCCGTCTGCCCTGGCCGCAGCCGCGACAGGACGTGAATATTCACATGAAGCGGCGATTGTGACGTCAATCGCCAGCTTTATTCACGGTCTTGGATACAAGGCCGTGGCTTCATCCAATGATACCGCCCTCAGCATCCCTTATGCCATCAAGGCCGGTATGGGCGAATATGGTCGCAACCAGATGATCATCACGCCGGAGTTTGGCCCGCGCGTCAGATTTTCCAAGATATTTACCGACATGCCCCTGGTGCACAACAAACCCAAACGCTTTGGCGTGCATGAATTTTGCAGCATCTGCAACAAATGTGCCGATGCCTGTCCGCCCAAGGCCTTGCCAAAAGGTCCACCCGAAGAAGGCGGCCCCAACCGGTCTTCGATCAAGGGCGTGACCAAGTGGACGTCAAACGCTGAAAAGTGCTTCAAATACTGGACCAAGTTGCGGGCCGACTGCGCCATCTGTATGCGCGTCTGTCCCTACAACAAGGACTATTCCAGATGGACCATGCGCCTGTACCAGCGCCTGATGGGCACCGGCCTGCGCCGCATCATGCTGTGGCTGGACGACCGCCTGGGCTTTGGTGCCCGGGTGCTACCAAAAGACTGGTGGCACAAGGGCATGGAGTAGAAATTTACTCCTCGCCCTTTAATTTCATGCGCCCGGCGGCGGAAACAACGTGTTTCTCCGGTAACAGACCTTGTGGCCGGTAGAGCAGCATCAAAACCAGGATCAGACCGATCAACACAATCCGCGCCGCAGCAGCCTGGGTTTGAAAATCTGGTGAGACAACGGCCGCAATCAAACTGTCACTGGCGGACCACACAGCCCACATGACAACACTGCCCAGGATAGCCCCGAGGTTGTTGCCACTGCCGCCGACGATCACCATGACAAATATCTGGATCGTGAAAATCGGCAAGAAGTCGGTCGGGCTGATGAAGCCAATGAAGTTGGCATAAAGCGCGCCGGCAAGACCCATGGTGGCCGAACCCAGCACAAAAGCCTGCAGACGGAAGATAAATATGTTTTTGCCCATGGCCATGGCCGCGTGCTCGTCTTCGCGGATCGCACGCAGAACACGCCCCCAGGGAGAGCGCAATATCCGTTCGAACGCCCAATAGACAAGCCCGATAACCACCACACAGATGACGAGATACAAAGCGTTATCGACCAGGGGTGAGTCTGACAAATTCGACAGGGGCTTGGGCAACGAATAAAGGCCCTCGGGGCCACGTGTCAGTTCGTCAAGATTGTTGGCCACCAGCTGGATCGAGACGGCAATACCAAAGGTCGAGATGGCCAGAAAGTCCTCACGCAGACGCAAGGTGATATAACCGATAATCGTGGCCACAATGGCGGTAATGATGATCGCGGCCAAAAAGCCCACCGGTACCGGCAGACCGAAACCACCAAACCAGGTCTCCGCATATCTGGGGCCTGTCATGATGCCGGTGGTATAGGCGCCAACCGCAAAGAACCCTGCAATGCCGACGTTGAACAAACCTGTGAAACCCCACTGGATGTTCAAACCGATTGAAGTCAGGGAAAAGAAAGACGCCTGGATCAGAAAGAAGATCAGGAAAGACAGGATGCCAAGAAATTCCATTATTCACGCTCCCCCAACAAACCCTGGGGTCGGACAAGAAGCACCGCCAGCATGATCATGAAACTAACGGCTGCCCGATAGGCCGAGAGATCGAAATAGACGGCAAATGATTCAGCCAGGCCGATGACCAGAGCGCCCAGCACCGTGCCGTACAAATTACCAACGCCGCCCAGGATCAAGGCCGCGAACATGGGCAATAACATATCAAAACCCATCTCGGCCTTGGCTTGAAAAATGTGTCCCTGCAACGTTCCTGCCGTCACGGCCAGGGCAGTGCCGATGATCCAGGTCATGCGAATGATCATCTTCAGGTCGATACCGTTGATCCGCGCCAGGGTCGGGTTTTCAGAAACTGCCCGCATCATCCGGCCCATGTTCGTGCGCGTCAAAAACATGTGCAACGAAACTACGGCGATGGCTGACAAGGCAATGATGGCAAGGTCATCCGGCACCATTTTAACGCCGGGCAAAATTTCGATAGCCTTGGGAATATAGAAGCTGAAATATTTTGGATCGCCACCGGCAAACAGGTGAATAAGATTGCGCCCCATCAGCGACAGGCCGAAAGCGGCCATGATCAAAGTAATGCGCGAGGCATTGCTGTTGCGAAGCGGGCGAAACACAAGATAGTCCACCATCAGCACCACGATAGCGGTACAGACAATCCCGACCGGGATCGACACCAACAAGGGCCAGCCAAACTTGATTGGTCCCATAACCCCGACACCGGCCCCAATGACCGTGACAGCGCCAAGTGCAAAATAGGCACCAATGGCCAGGATTTCGCCCTGGGCAAAGTTGGCGAAGCGCAAAACGTTATAAGTCATGCTGAGGCCCAGGGCCCCAAGCGCAATCAGGGAAGCATTGAGAATGCCGTCGGCGATAAACTGCATCATGCGCTGTCTCCTCCATTTGAAGGTTCAGAGACATCTGACGTCGCCGTCACCACATTTTCCATCGTACTTTTACCGTGTCCACCCATGTACAATTCACCGACTTCCGGATTATGCAGCAGGGACTGGGCATCACCGGTTACCCGGTCAACGCCTTCCGCCAGCACATAGCCGCGGTCGGAGATTTGAAGTCCCGCCTTGGCGTTTTGTTCGACCATCAAAATGGTAACACCGGAGTCGCGGATTTTCAGAAGCTGTTGAAACACGACCTGCGTCAGTTTTGGTGACAGCCCGGCCGATGGCTCGTCCAGCATTAGCAATGACGGGCTGGCCATCAAGGCACGGCCAACGGCCACCATCTGGCGCTGGCCACCGGAAAGCTTCCCGGCATGCAAATTGCGAAAACGTGCCAGATCAGGAAACAGGTCATAAAGTTTTTCGCGTGTTTCCGCCATCGTATCACGATGGTGTATGGCACCCAGTTCAAGGTTTTCCGCCACGGAAAGCTTGGCAAAGACGTTTTCTGTTTGCGGCACATAGCCAAGACCTTCACGCACCAGACGGTGGGTTTCCATGCCGGTGATATTTTTGCCCTGCAACTCGATATGGCCTTCGACCACGTTCAACAATCCGGCAATGGCCTTGATCAGGGTTGATTTACCAGCCCCGTTTGGACCCAGTATCGTCACGATCTCACCGACACAAACATGAATGGAGCAACCGTGCAGAATATTCAGGTTCGGAATGTAGCCCGCCACAAGATTGTGCACTTCGAGGATTTTGTTATTGGGATTATTCACAGGTGTCATGTCTCTTCCTCCACCACGCCGCCGAGGAAGGCTTCAAGGACCCTGGCATCATTCTGAACTTCGTTTGCAGTTCCCTGCATCAACATCTGGCCGCTGGCCATCACCAGAATTGGATCACACAGGTTCATGATCAAATCCATGTTGTGCTCGATGATCAGGAACGTCAGTCCGCGCCGGTTCAGCTCTGCAATTTTCTCAACAATTTCACCCAGCAAAGTCGGGTTCACGCCGGCACCGGGTTCATCCAGCATCACCATCTTCGGATCAGACATCAGGGCGCGGCCCAGTTCCAGCAGCTTCATCTGTCCACCGGACAGGTTACCGCCGCGTTCTTCAGCCACTTGCGTCAGGTTCAGGAAGTCCATGACCTTCACCGCTTCATCGCGGATCCGCATTTCTTCTTCCATGACAGCTTTTGGTCTGATCCAGTTATTCCAGAAGCGTTCCCCAAGTTGTCCCTTGGGCACCATCATCAGGTTTTCCAGAACCGTCATGCCGCCAAAAGGCTTCGGAATCTGAAATGTCCGTACCAGTCCGCGCTTGAAAGTTTCGTAGGAAGGCAGTGCGGAAATGTCTTCACCATCAAAGACTATTTTACCGGAAGTTATAGGGAACTCGCCAGCTATGGCATTAAATGTCGTTGTTTTTCCGGCCCCGTTTGGTCCAATAAGGCCCGTTATCGTGCCCTTTTTGACGTTAAACGTGGTCCCGTCGACGGCACGCAGGCCACCAAAGTCCTTAACAAGTGATTCAACTTTGAGCATATAATTCACATACTTTTTACGGGAAATTTTTGACGTTTTGTAAAATAAATCAACCTCGGAATGACTTTCAATTGCTACCTCTTTTGGCTTACCTTTGCAAATAACGAAAATAATCTTTGTGTAAATATTCGGAAAGGGATTCCAAAAAATGAAAATTAAAACCACCGTTGCAGCACTATCCGCTGCAGTAACTGTCGCTGGTACACTGGCATTGGCCAGCACATCAGCCCAGGCAGCAGATTGCAAACACAAAATTGGTGCAGTGCTTTCGCTTACAGGATCCTATGGCGCTTACGGCGTACCTATTTCCAAAGCAGCCCAGATGGGTGTGGAACAAGTCAACGCAGCGCGCATGGCCGCGAGCGTCGGCTGTGACCTCGCCTATGATGTGCGTGATTCACAGACCCAGGCATCTGTTGCTGTGGATGCAGCAAGGAAGATGATCGACCTGGAAGGCGTTACCGCCATGGTTGGCCCGATATCTTCAGGCATTACGGCACCACTGCTTTCATCTGTGACGGTTGAAAAGGACGTGGTTTTGATTGCCACGGCTTCAACATCTTCCACGTTCACAGAGATGGGTCGTCAGGGTAAAACCAAAGGCCTGTTTTTCCGCACACTCCCAGCTGACAGCCTGCAAGCTGTTGCGACGGCCAAACTGGCCTGGGACGTTGGGTATCGTAACCCGGCGATCATTTATCTGAACAATGACTGGGGTAAACATAACCAGGCCGAGTTCAAGCGCGCCTTCGCGGCCCTGGGTGGCAAGATCGCCGCCGCCGTTGCTTTCAACGCGGACCAGCCTTCTTACCGTTCGGAAATCAACAAGGCCCTGAAGGGAAATCCTGACAGCCTGTATCTGGTTTCCCAGCCACAGGATGGCACCAAGCAAATCCGTGAGTGGATCAAGTTTGAAGGCCCGTCAAAATATGTCTTCCCGCAAGGCATGAACGATACCAAGTTCGTCAATACCATCGGCCCTGACCTGCTGAAAAATGGCTGGTTCATGAGCCCCGGTCAGCCGGACACCCCGTCGATCACAACTATGGAAGCCGATTATCAAAAGCGCTTTGACCTCAGCCCCAAAGGTCCTGGTCGTAACTCCGGTTATGACAGTGGCGTTCTGCTGGGTCTTGCCATGGTGCTTTCTGACATTCAGGGCAAGGACATCAAGGGCAGCACGCTGGCCGGTCATGTTCGCGCCATCACAGGCAGCACAGGCGAAAAAGTTTATGCTGGTGTTCCTGGTTTGACAAAAGCGATCAACTTGCTGAAAGCCGGCAAGAAGATCCAGTATGTTGGCGCAACCGGCCCCATCAATTTTGATGAGTACGGCGATGTGGCCCAGCCTTTTGTCGGCATGAAATTCAAGGGCGGTGATTTCTCCAACGAAATGGCCATTTCCCTTGACGATGTTGCCAAAGTGAAAGCCATGATCAAGTAAGATCAAGGCACGTCAAAATACCGGAGCCGGTCGGGTAACTGACCGGCTCCTTTTTTTGCGCTAATATTGAATATGACCAAAATAGAAAACATTGAACTCGCCCCTGGTTACACCATCCCCCGGATCATCAACGGTGGCTGGCAAATTCAGGGACAAAATCCGGAAGACGTCAAAGCCTTGCTGGGCAGCCAGGCAGATGCCGGTCTCATCGCCTTTGAGACATCTGATACTTATCCCGACGGCGAAAACCTGCTGGGCGCATTCCAGGCATTGCGCCGCCGCAACAAGGAAACTCCCGTTCGCATCCACACACGTTATTCTCCCGATGTTACCTCTGGTCCGCCAACCAGTATGGCCGTCGCCAAAGTCGTTGATGACGCGCTGTTGCGCCTGCGGTCCGAGCAAATAGATATGTTGCAGTTGCAGTGGTGGCAGCTTGAAACCGGGGGCTGGCTGGACGTCTATGGCTGGCTTTGTGAATTACAACAGGTCGGGAAAATTGGTCATGTGGGCCTGAGTAATTTTAACCTCACTGCCTTGCAAACGATCCTTGATGCAGGCCTGCCGGTTGTCAGCAATCAGGTGCAGATCTCACTGGTCGACCAACGCGCCCTGGCAGCCATGAGTGATCTGTGCCTGGCGCATGATGTTTCCCTGCTGGCCTATGGCCCTTTGTGCGGCGGATTTCTGACCGGCCCCAAACCTGATCCTGCTTTGGCATCAGACATCGAATATAGCCGTGAATATCGGCTGATGGTTGATCTGTTCGGTGGCTGGGCGCTGCTCCAGGACCTGGTTGCCGTCCTGACCCGGATTGCGGAAGAACATGCCGTAACACCGGGTGTCGTTGCCCTGCGCTGGGTGCTGGATTGCCCAGGTGTTTCCGCCGTGCTGCTGGGGGCAAGCAATCCGCGCAACATCGCCCGAAATCTCAAGGTCTTTGAATTGCAGTTGACCGATCAGGACCGGGCGGACATCGATCAAATCCTTGCCCAAATGAAGGCCCCGCATGGAGGCCCCGGTGAACTGGAGCGCGAACCTGACGGCGACTTCCGTAAGTTGATCGAAGAAACCCGCAAGGCGCAAGCGGACAACTGATGCGCGCTCAGGAAAGTTTCTGGTCCTCTAAACCCGTCCGTCATTCAGGTTATAATGCATGATGCTGCCGTGACGGCCTTCCTTGTCGCGTTCGAGATCATAGACATCACCGCCAGGGCCTGTGGCCCTGATGCTGACGGCGTCGATATCAGCAAAGTCCTGGTCCGTTAAACGGATGTCGAGTATCTGCAGGTTTTCGTCCAGATGGCGGGTCGAGGTGGCACCGACAACGGCGCAGCCTGTTTGTGGACGACTGAGATTCCAGGCGACGGCAATCTGGCCGATGCTTGCCTCGTGGCGGTCGGCGATTGAGCGCAGGGTCTGCAGTAATTCCTGGAACAAACCCCAGCCGCCAAAGTCATCGATGATCAGTTTGTATTTGGTCAGTGAGCGGTTGCTGAAAGCCTTTGCCGGTTCGGGCTGGCCGAGCCAGTCATCCGTCAGGAAGCCACCGGCCAGGGCACCATAACAAAACAAGTGTGCATCCTGTTCGGCACAAAAGTCGATCATCTGTTGTTCCGGGCGGCGGTCGAGGACCGAATACTGGATATGATTGGTGACCAACGGATATCCTGCCTCAACCAGTTCGCGTAAAGCTGCGGTGTTGAAATTGGTGACGCCCAACAGGCCGATCATGCCCTTGTCCTGCATCTTTTTCATATTCATGGCGAAGTCGACATAGCCGGGCACGCCCGTGTCCCACCAGTGGAACTGCGCCATATCCAGCTGTTCCTTGCCCAGACGTTTGAGCGATTTGTGGATCATCGCCTCGACATAGGCTTCGTCCACCTGGTCAATGAAATCAAAGTCAGGCACAAACTTTGAATTGATGTTGATGCTGTCGGCAAGCGACGGATAATCCTTGCGGAAGTCACCGATCAGGTCTTCAACGCCTGTATAGATATCGGCGACATCGAAAGTCGTGATTCCAGCTTCGACAAATGTCGCCATATCGCGCACGGCCTGATCGTGATCAATATCGCCGTGACCGCCAGCCAGATGCCAGCCGCCCTTGACGATGCGGGAGATGGATGTGCCGGGTCGCAGTTCAGTCCGTTGCATCAGTCGCGGTCGTCGTTGAGATTATATTTCATGATGCTTCCATGACGCCCGGTCTTGTCACGTTCAAGATCATAACAATCCCCCTCCGGCCCCTGGCGCTTGCTGCGGACGGCTTCGATGTCAGCAAAGTCCTGGTCTGTCAGGGTCAGGTCAAAAATCCGGACATTTTCATCGAGATGCCGCGTGGATGTCGCCCCGACAATAGCAGCCGCCACCATGGGCCGGGAATGCACCCAGCGCACAGCGACCTGGCCAATGGTCGCATCATGTCTGTCTGCTACCTTGCGCAAGGCCTTGAGCAGTTCCTGGAACAAATCCCAGCCGCCAAAATCATCGATAATCAGTTTGTATTTAGTCAGGGAGCGATTGGTGAAAGCCTCAGTTGGTTCCGGCTTGCCCAGCCATTCATCCGACAGGAAGCCGCCTGCCAGTGAGCCAAAACACAGAAGGTGAATGTTGTTTTTCTGGCTGAATTCTATGGTGCCGTTTTCGGCCCTGGCATCAATCAAGGAATACTGTAACTGATTGGTAAATATAGGATATCCGGCGTCAGCCAGTTCCTGCATGTTGGCAACACCAAGGTTTGTTACGGCCAGTTCGCCGATCTTGCCCTGCTCTTTCAATTTAACCAGAGACATAGCCGCATCGACGTAACCCGGAATGCTCAGGTCCCACCAGCAATATTGCACCAGATCGACTTGTTCCATGCGCAAGCGTTCCAGCGAGCGGTTGATGATCGTCTCAACGTAATTGAAATCGACATTGCCAAGCTGATCATGATCCGGGACAAACTTGGTATGCACCCTGATTTTTGCGGCAAGCTCAGGGTAAGCGGTCCGGAAATCACCGATCATTTCTTCGACGCCGGTATAGATGTCTGCACAGTCAAATGTGGTGACCCCGGCTTCGACAAAGGTGGCCATATCCTCAATCGCCTGTTTACGATCGATATCACCGTGACCGCCGGCAAGATGCCAGCCGCCTTTCAAAATGCGCGAGACAGAATAACCCGGCTTGATCTCGAACTGCTCAATTGTCGTCATGGGTTATTATTCCTCTTTTTTCAATTCAACAGCGGTTGTTTCCGAGTGCCTGAAGGTGCGTTTACCTGTTCGTGTCACCCGGAATTGCGCGCCGCAGCTTGGATCAGGACAGGCAACCAGGGCATCTGTTGTCATCCAGTCATTGGCATGGGTTTCGCGCTGTTTGGCCGGCAACACCGGCAATATGGCTGCCATGGTGTACATGGACCACTTTGTGCCCGGTGCCATTTCCATATGTTCGCCGCTCAAGGTAAAGTGATCACCTTCTTTGGCATAGCACCAGCAAGGCTTGTCTCCAGGGACCCATTCAACTTTGAGGTCATATAAGTCAAAACTGTCATCATCTGTCATAATCAGGCCTCTCAATAAATAATCCGGAAAAGCATTGGCGTGGGCGGCAAAAAATGTGAAAAACACGGGTGCTGTTTATACAGCTTACAATTTCAAGCCAACCCGGATTGTGCCCTGTGCCGTCCAGCCCTGTCCATGGGTTGCGGCAAATATGCTCATTTCAGGTTTAGTAAAAGGATTTTATCATGGCCCGCAGTCACAT
>Ga0233443_1002707_pt1 | contig 13170 bp, 10 predicted proteins | sample SI_123_September_2_FD_182784 | JGI IMG/M metagenome (GOLD analysis project Ga0233443, IMG submission 182784) | Seawater microbial communities from Saanich Inlet, British Columbia, Canada - SI_123_September2016_200_MG | ecosystem: Environmental > Aquatic > Marine > Inlet | place: Canada: British... | reverse complement strand
TAACCTTGACATTCAACATCAGTAATACCCTCCAATATTCCTTGGAAAAATAATTGCTCATCTGCTGGCCTTGGCATTAAACGAGGCTTGAGTTCAGGGTCTGACACAGGAAAACGCTCACCATTCGCAATCAATGGATAATAATTCAAACCCAGCAATGCATCAGGATTAAGGTTTTGGCTATATTGCTCTATTTGCTGACTGGTAAAATAACGCTTTAAAACAGCTCCGCCAGTATTTGAAGCACCACCAACCAACCAATGCTTTCCAATTTGATGACTATAAACACCATATTGACTGGAAAACGCAGGCCTATCAGACATTATCTTTAAAACCAGCGTACTCCCTAAAGAAGTCACTGCGCCCCCTTTTTCATTCACTCCTGTGGCTAAAAAAGCAGCCGTACTATCAGTTGTTCCGGCATGAATCGAAATCGCTTCGGGTAAATTCCATTTTTTTGCCAGTCTGGCATCAATGGTTTTAATGAAACGCCCAGATGAGTAGACTTTTGGCAATAGAGACACGGGAAAGCCCAGTTTATTAATCCAATCTGGCCATTGCTTATTAACAACATCATATCCCATCTTCAAACAATTATGCTCATCACTGATATTGTATTGCCCGCACAGATAACCCGTAAGCCAATCAGACTGGTGAACAGCAAAACATTTTTCACTTTGAATATTATTATAATGATGGAGAGTTTTTGCCAAACTAGAGTTTGCCGTTGACGCAATAGAATCATTGGGTGCAAATTGACGAATAATTTCAGCCTCTTTAGCACAACGACTATCATTGTACATAAAAGCGGGGGTTAACGGCTCCCCCTTACCTGAGCACAACAATGTTGTGGCCGAGGTACCATCAATTGCAATTGCTTTTATTTGACTGGTAGTGATATTTTGAGAAACATCATTAAAAAGTAATTCAAGATACTTTATCCAGTCCAGTGGGTTTTGTTCAGATTTATTTTGAGAAGCAACAGAGGCAGGCAAATCATATCGACTAACGTAACATGATTCTAAATTTTGATTAATAACTTCAGCACGACAACCTGACGTGCCAAAATCCAAGCCAATAAAATATGATTCCATGAAAAATAGATATGCTCAAATAAAAAAAGGAGCTAAAAACAGCTCCTTTCTTCAAAAATAAAATGGCTTAAAAAACCACTTTATCAGTTCTGACTTTATTTATAGTCCAGATGAATTTCAACACGTCGGTTTTTAGCACGACCCACTGATGTGTCATTATTTGCAATTGGGTTTTCCTTACCATAACCCGAAGACTGAATAAGACTAGCTGGAATCCCTTTGCCAATCAAATAGTCTTTAACAGATTTTGCACGTCGTTTTGACAAATACAGATTATACTTTGCTGCCCCACGACTATCAGTAAAACCTTTAACTTTAATTGTTTTAACAACATTCATATAAGGTTGTAACTGATTATAAACTGAATCCAATATGGCTTTATATTGAGCGTTTAATACTGAAGAATTGGTCGGAAACTCAACATCTTTAAGCACCAATTTACGTTCTAACGCACAACCCACATTATTAACACGAGTATTCGCAGGTGTATTAGCACATCGATCATAACTGTTATTAACACCATCATTATCCCAATCAGCATTACAGCCTGTTGCATCAACAGTTACACCTGTTTTTGTTGTGGGACATTGATCATTCTGATTAAGAACACCATCAGCATCATTATCATTATTACAACCTGTTGCGTCAACACTGACACCTACGGGTGTAGTTGGACAACGATCATTTTGATTCATCACGCCATCATTATCAGAATCATTATTAACAACCAATGCACATCCATTTTGAGCGACTCGAGTATTAGGCGGAGTCTTCAAACATTGGTCAAACTGGTCAAATACACCATCTCTATCAGAATCAACCTGGCAGCCACTGATATTCACAGGAGCATTAACAGGTGTTGTTGGGCATTTATCCTGATTATCTGGAACACCATCATTATCCGTATCCAGCACTTTGCCACCACACTCAGGCAGTGCATCACCAGATTTCCATCCAGTCGTTTGCCAGCAATCTCCTGAAGACGAAACCACAATAGATTTTTCTGACTTATCTAGGATATAACCATGTTTACCATGAGCAGATACAATGGTTGGAATGGCTAACATACATAAAGCGGATAAGCATAATGTATTATTTTTGATGTTTTTGTATTTTATCATTTTTAATGCCCTTAGATTGAAACCTTTATCCTAAAACAAATTTTGCTAACCGTACAAACGCTCAAATCAGGTTTAGGTTTATTACAAATGAGTTTAAAACCCACAATGACAGAATGATAACACCTCATCTCGCATATCTCTATAAATAGATAAGAAATAAAATCATTCTGTGTTATTTTTTAAGGTAATATGTTTTCTATTACAAATTTTATTGAATAAAAAACCAAACTCGCTATAACTGCATATTTTAGTAAAATAATTAATAAATACAATAAATGAGTTATTTAATGAATGATTCTGCCCTATCCTCTTCTCCTCTTTCGTTAAATATTGCCAAATTAATGCCTGAATTTAATACATTAATTGAAGGTAATTTTTTTACCACTGATGGATTAAGTGCATTAATTATTTCATTATTACTCATGGTTTTTTTCTGGTTTCTACTCAAACATGTTTTAGTTAATTATTTAAAATCAATAAAATGCATCAACTTTTATGAATGTCTACTGGAAAATATTCAAGTCAACACCATCGCTCAACTTCGACCACAGCTTTTAATCAAAGCTCAAACTTATCCAGAATACGGTAATTTGTGGCTAGAATTTGACAAAACACTCATCGAACAAGCAACACCTGACCAGAAAAATATAAAACTGATCAAAACAGTTGATGCAGCTTATTATTTCAACACGGCCTCTTTAGCCAAAAATTCAACTGATAATCGCTTAATTGCATCAATTCCTGGCATATTAACGGCAATTGGTATCATCGGTACTTTTGCTGGACTACAACTGGGCCTATCAAATGTTAATTTAATTGGAGCTGACTTTCAAACAACCAAAGCCGAACTGGCATTACTCATTGGTAGTGCATCGATTGCTTTTTTAACCTCTTTATGGGGAGTCACCACCAGCGTCATTTTTAACTGGATTGAAAAAACCACAGAAACAAGAATAAAACAACGAATTGAAAAACTACAAAATAGAATTGACCAACTATTTGATACCGTCAGCACAGATCAATTATTATTTAATATTGAAAAACATAACCAGTTATCCACACATTACTTAAGCGACATTGGAAACACGCTCGGCAAAGAATTAAAACAAGCCATCACAGAAATGAGTCATGAGATGAACTCATTAATAACTCAGGCAATCACTGAATCAATGAATGCAGCTTTAAAACCTGCCATGACTGAAATGACTCATGCCATACAATCTGTAACCAATAACCAGGTTGAAAATTCAGAAAAAATACTGTCATCATTGATTGAACAATTTATTGAAGGCATCAATAAAGAATCAGACCAACAAAGAGATTTAATGCAACAGGCAGGCAACCACATCATCCAAGCTATCGAACAATTTAGCACAGAGTTTCAATCATTTTTGGAACAACTCAATCAACAACTAGACAAAACCGAACAATCGAACAATCAACAACAAAACTTAATTCATCAACAAATAACACAATATAAAACGGAACAATCCGAACAAAATGAACATTTCAAAACCACTTTACAAAATTTTATTGATCATTTAAAACATGAAATGAATCAACAATTCACCCAGAATGATAAAACTCACACCGCAAGACTGAGTGACTTAGACCAACAATTAACTGCCTTTCTAGCTGAACAATCTCAATTAATCAGTCAATCAATCGAACAATCTGTTGAATTAAATACCCATTTGACAAACAACATGAATATTCAAATTGAACAGTTCAGCAACAATGACAACGAAAGGAAACAACTATTCAGTCAACAAATTGAGCACATTTTTGAACATCAGCAAAAAATGACCGAATTTATCAATCTTTCGTATGAAAAAAACAATGCTCATGTAAAAAACATCATCGACCAATGGGACAATATATCTTCTGGCTTTACAGAAAATCATTGTCTGATAGAACAATTATCAAACCACCTATTAAATGCCGCAACACATATCGAACAATCCTCAGAGCACCTTAAACAACAAGGAACATTGGTTTCCAACGCCAATAACACACTGGCTGATTCACTGACACATGCATCAAATATCACTCTGAATCTTTCTGAAGAAAACAAACATGTATTAGAAGAAATGAATCACCTGTTAATCACTATTGACGATTTACGTCATGATTTTAAGCAAACGGCAGTCACATTGAATGAAGCAAGCTCTAATTCCAGTAAAAGTGTTGATCACATTGTGACGCACCAAACAATATTAATGCAAGGACTCAAAAATCACTTAACTGAATTAGAAACTCAAGTAGCTCATTTATTACAACAATATTCAACTCAAGTACAAAAACAAACACAAGATCGATTCGATGAATGGAACGAGCAAACCAAAGATTTTTCTCAAACATTAATTGTTGCCATCAAAACAATTGCCGATGTTGTTGATGAAATCGAAAGTAAAACTCATGTTAAAAAATAACCACAGACTTGCACCTCCCACTGATGAACCACCTTCATACTGGATGTCATTTTCGGATATTATGGCTGGCTTATTGGTCATATTTATCTTAGCTTCAATCAATTTTGTTATTGAATTGTCTGAAACTCAAAAAAAGGTGAGTCATGCGATGTCTCGTCTTAACAGTCTCAATCAAATACGTGGAAATTTGTTGTATGAAATGAAAGGATCTTTACAAGAACAAGGTATTTTTTTACGAGTGGAGGACAACAATTCTGTACTGCGAATACCTGAAAGCCAGCTATATTTTAATTCCATGAGCCATGAAATTCCTGCCAATCAACGAGCAGGGGTTGGGAAAATTGGCCATGCATTATACAACGCCTTATTAAAAGATCAGCGTTACCTACAAATTGACACTATATTTATTGAAGGTCATACCGATAGCCGACCAGCCAGTTCACTTATGGGAAACTGGGGATTATCTGTCTATCGAGCAATTTCTGTTTGGGAATATTGGTCGGAAGAACTCAGCATTGGGGAAAATTTAAAAAAACTTAAAAATAGTCTCGGCAAACCCATGTTTTCAGTCAGTGGCTACGCATCCACGCGCCGCATTGTTATTCCCGATGATAGCGAAGAAAAAAGAAGAAAGAATAGACGAATTGACATTCGCTTTACCATGAAAAAAACAGCAACCGTTGATTACGATAATATTAAAAATATATTTCAACCAAAATAAATCAGAACATGATGCCATAAGGGTAAATACTCTGCGAATGGTATATTTTTTTACCATGAAGCACATGAAGACAATGAAGAAAAAACTTCAATATCTTCATGCACTTCATGGTGAAAATAAAAAACACCTATTATTAAAAAACTTTGTTTTCCGATACTTAAATAATATGCTTAAAAATTCACTCAGTAAAGGCTTTAAATTAACAGGAAAATCGACCAATACTTTATTTTATCAAGACTTATCGACCCAATGTAATAGACTCATTAATCAACTGAACCAAAACTCTAATGCGACCCATCAGAGAATGACATTTATTTCAGATGCCGTTTTAGCAGAACAGCCATTAATCGATCTGATCAATACGCCTAAAGATATTCATGCCGTATTGGACTTATGGCTACAAAACAGCAATTTTAATGATAAACAATCAATAACTAACGACATTCTGCAACAAATTTTCAGTAAGCAACCTCAACTCAGTATCAACTCTCTTCACAAGCTGGTTCAATTATTTTTTAAATACTTTGAAGATATTGAGGATATAAAATTTTTAGCCCAATCAATACAAAATCAATTTAACTCGTTAGATGAAAAATATTTATTGGATAACATGAAAACATGGCATCAGTATAGAGTACAAATATTTGCTTCAGATGGACCTAATAATATTTCAGAAAGTGCCAAGAAAAATCATTGCAAACTATTCAGCTTTGCTGAACAACTTGCCATCCCAGTCATTACATTCAACCAATACTTTCTGCAATGTAAACATCACTATTTCATAGAGGCCATCATACAATCCACGACAAAAAAAAGTTTCCCTATTTTAAAAGAATCATTAGAACCACGCATTCATCTAGGCACGGATCAAAATAATCATTTATTTGGTCAAAAATTAATCATGACTTTGATAGAAAAAACCAAAGATAAAAAGATAAACATGCCAGAACAATGGTTGCAATTTCTATTTGATCTGACAGGTGACGTTCGTTTTCCAGCAAACACCAAATATTACAACAAGTGGTGGAGAGCGATAAATTCAACCGATATAAAGAAGGTAAAAAGTTGGTTGTGCTGGACAGAAATGTCGATGTATTACAACTTACTAATTGATCACACTCATCGACACAAAGATGTTAAGCATCATGATGACAGCTTGCAATCACAGTATAAATTTTTAAAGGGATTGTATGACCAACAAATAGTTTTTGATGCTAAATTATTTTTAGGCGTAGAAGCTCGACAATATCTTCGCTTAAAACCACTGCCAAAATACCAGCTCAATCAACAGCCACTGACTGATTTATCTCAGGTATTATTGTATTTGAAATTTGCCGACTGCCATTTAATATTAGGCTGTGAAAATCCTCATCTGTGGATATTTAAAAACCTTCCTGATAACAACCCAATATATAACCAAAATCAGAAAACTCGAAATGCCAAAGAATTCGGCCCAGAAATGGCCCAACACATTCATCATAATTCTCCACTACCTCGTCGAGTTAAAATAAATTCTTCCAGTAGCTGGCAATTAAAATCTATCGAAATATTTAAAGATTTTGGTCTTATTGTTGATCCCAAACAGATATTAACTCATGCAGATTATAATTTATATCGTGACGCCATTGGAGTTGATGATGACATATGGGTAGATTGAAAGAGACACTATTTCCTAAGAAACGGGCATGAAATAACTTCCCGTTATACGTAGGAACAGTCACTCTATTCTAAGCTTTTATGATTGAAGATTTAGATAAGATTTATCGAACCTTATGCATCAATATTGAAGGTGAAGTGAAGATGAAATTAAGAATGATAAGTTATTTCATGCTCGTTCCTAATGCAAGCTATTATTCTCTATTGCATTTTTTATACTGGCAATCAAATCTGATTTGACCACTGCTTTTGTCAAATAATCTTGAGCGCCTTGTCTTAGTCCCCAAACCTTATCACTGTGCTGATTTTTTGTTGTCACTATAATAACGGGAATATATTTCGTATCTGGATCACGGTTTAATCGTCGAGTAGTTTGATAACCATTAATACCTGGCATCACCACATCCATTAAAATAATATCAGGTTTTTCTTGTTTTGCTATCTTGATACCATCATATCCATTTTCTGCTTCAACAACCGAATAACCGTATTCTTTTAACATTTTACTGATGACGTAAGATTCTGTCGGCGAATCGTCTACTATTAAAATTTTTTCCATTTGAATACCTACTTTTAATTTTCCATTTATCGTTTCATATTCAGGATATATAAAAAGTAGAATTTTTGTAAAGCAAAAATAGATAAGCTGTTAGAATGACTGAATAAATGGCAAGCACCAAGGGAACGTACACACTCCTAAATCAAGCAACAATAGAGGTCAAAACAAAACAAATGCTCATTGATAAAACAAAAGATTTAAAAAACTTCTGCCACTTAATCAAAGGCAGCACTTTTTTAGCCATTGATACTGAATTTATTCGAGAGAAAACCTATTACCCAATTTTATGCCTAATTCAAGTCTCCAATGGCAAACATTCAGCTTGCATAGACACTTTAAAAATAGACAATTTATCCGCTTTAAATGATATTATTTATGATAAAAATGTCACTAAAATCTTCCACTCAGGATTTCAGGATATTGAAATCCTGTTTCAAAAAAATCATAAAATCCCTTTCCCTGTTTTTGATACGCAACTGGCCGCCGCATTTGATGGAATTGGAGAACAAATTGGTTATGCTGACTTAGTTTACAAAATTTGTAACATTGAATTAGACAAATCCCAATGCAGAACTCAATGGGATAAAAGACCACTCACTCAAAAACAAATAGAATATGCCATTGCTGATGTAACTCATTTAGTCACTCTATACCAATCCTTAACTCAATCATTAGATGAAAAAAACAAACTAGAGTGGTTAATACAGGATTTAGATGAGCTATTTACAAAGGATAGATTGCTAGCCAATGAGGTTGAAAGCTGGAAAAAAATCCATGGCTCAAACAGGCTGTCAGGCAAACATCATATTGCCATAAAAAACTTGTCATTGTGGCGAGAAAACAAAGCCAAACAACTGAATTTACCCCGAAAATGGGTTCTGAAAAATGACTTGATACTGGCCATTGCACAACAAATGCCCAACAACGAATCTCAACTCAAACAAATCAATCACTTCAGTGAAAATCTAGTCAAAAAATATGGCAATGAAATTATTCAAATAATTGACCACGTAAATAAACTTGAAAATAGTGACGACCATTCAATGACTGAAAACTTCAAACTATCAGAAAGTCAGTCCGAGTTATTGAATGAAATGGCTGTAAAAATACAAAACATATCAGCTGATCAAAAAATACCAAGCTCACTTCTGGCCACTAAAAAACAACTGAGAAAGTTTATTTCGGGTGAAAAAAATCTTAATCTTTTAAAAGGTTGGAGGCATGAATTGTTCGGTAAAGAACTATAAAAATTTATTATAAAAAAAGGGGCAATTAATTGCCCCTTTTTTTATAACACTTATTAAATCAGAACTTAGAAAGTTCTTCTCAATCCTACTGAAAATACTTCTCTTGAATTACTAACAGTAGTCAACTTATTGGTATCTGATTCAGCATAACCAAAATGAAGTCGAGTTCTTTTACTAAAATTATGCAATAAACCAACAGCGAAATAATCGGTATCATTACCTGTTGCAGAACTGGTATCTGTTTTACCCATTTGTGCAACAAGTGTATTATTTCCCATTTTATATTGATAACCTAAGAACCAAATTTTACCTTTTGCAGGATTACCTGACGTATCAAGAATGGCTGAATAATTAGTGCCACCACTAGAACCAGTAGTACTTCCATTACCGCTACCTTCAGCAAACGGAGTTCCATTAGTTGGCGAGACAACAGCATTGGATAGTTTGGCTATTTGCAAAGCAACTTTGTGACCACCCATTGTATACTGACCACCCACTTTAATAGCTGACTCATTGACAGTACTACCCGATGAAACAGCTCTATTATTGATCGCACTCGCCATCCATAGTTTTAAAGGACCTGCCTTATAGTTGATAGCTGTCGCATAGTCATTAGTTGCATCACCCGTGTCGGATGAACTATTTCTTTCTTCAGGGATAATTGCAAATGTTAAATTCATATTACCCAACTGAGGTGATTTATAATAAATCGTATTGCTGATATAACCAAAAGTCCCCATCAAGCCAACAGCACCTGCCATACCACCAGCACCACGAGCTTGTAATGCGGAAGCGTTAAAAGGATCAATTTTGACACCACCCGTTGTTTTGTAAGGAGAATGAAAGCGACCTATTGCTAATGAACCAAAATCTTTATTTTTAAGCCCAACAAAACCTTGTCGATTAGTTGCCGCACCTTTATTATCATCAGGATTGATAATAAATTCTAAGACTGCAATTGCATCTGTTTTTGCAGATAATTTCTCAACGGCTTTAAAACCCAACAAACCCCATTGACCACCATTGACATTATCACCAACACCTTGAATAGAAGATGAATTATCGGTATCAACAACCGTGTATTCGCCTTGTAATCTTCCATATAATTTAACACTGTCTGCCATTGCCTCAACAATTGGTGTCGCAACACAGACTGCTCCAATTGCAAGACTAATCATATTTCTTTTCATTCTTTATCTCCCAAACAACCGTTTTTTATTTTAAATTATCCAAAATACACAATGCATCTTCAATTTAGAGGACATGTTAACAAATAACAAGGCAAAGTCATAATACTCTTACAAGTTATTACACCATCAATTTAACAAATCTTGATTCTATGCTAGTAAATCTAGCCACAACATTAATATAAAGCAATAAATTAATTTCAATTAGTTTCAATTAAAATGTTTTTCTAAGTCCTACTGCCCAAACATCACGATCAGCATTAATACTGGACTGGCTATTCATATAACCAAAATGCACTCTAACTTTACGGCTCATGTGATGAATAAGGCCCAGTGCCAGATAGTCCACATTATTTCCATTTAAACCGTCGACATCTGTTTTCCCTAATTGAGCAACCAATAAATTATTCCTTAATTTATATTGATACCCCAAATAAACTATTTCTGCATCATGATCAGATGAACCATTAACGTCTGTTATTGCAGCAAAATTATTTAATAATTGTGCATTATTGAATGAATTACTGATGACTTCATATTGAAATGATACTTTATGTTGATTTAATGCCAATTGTAAGCCTATTTTTGATGCCATTTCAGAAGGAACATTACCTGAACGCTTATCTCTGCCATGTACAAACCAAGCATTTAATGGTCCTTTTTCAAAAGAAAAAGCCAGTGCGTAATCATTTTCCTTATCATTTCCTGCAGTTGAAATGCTATTTTGATTTCTTTCATCAGGCATCCACAGCAAACTCAACTTAAAATTATTAAATGATGGAGAAATATATCGTATTGAATTTGAAACATAACCGATATGGCCAAGCAATCCTGCTCCACCTGACATACCACCATTTGTTCTAGCCTGTAATGCAGTCCCCATTAATGGATCAATTTGAATACCGCCAGTCCATTTATAGATTGAATGAAAACGACCAATTGCAATGGCACCTAATTTTTTGTGATCCAGCTCAACATAACCTTGCCGATTAGTAGAAGCACCCGCATTATTGACAGGATCCGTTCTAAATTCGAGAACAGCATTGGAAGAAAGGTATTGATTTATTTTTTCTGTGAATTTAAAGCCAAGCTGGCCAATTCCACTATTTGCACTATCATCATCAACAGATTGCACTGAAGACCCGCCAAAACTATCAGTGACGCTGTATTCACCCTGAATAACGCCATAAAATTTTATCTGGCTGGCATTGACACCAAAAGACAATAACAATAAAACAAAAATAATGTGTATTTTATGAACCATTTTTTAATCTATTTTCCATTGCTAATCAGAATGCTACATTGAATATTTATGTGAAATTACATCAATTAGACAATTGAAACAATATTAAATACATAAAAAATCATTATTTACTGGCCATCAACCCTTCATATTTCAGCTGTAACTCATCTTTTGTTTCTTCACAATCAGGGTCGACTATGATGCAATCCACAGGACACACTTCCACACACTGAGACTCTTCATAATGCCCGACACACTCCGTACATAATTTAGGGTCAATTTCATAAATTTCTTCACCTTGTGTAATTGAATCATTTGGACATTCGGGTTCACAAACATCACAATTGATACATTCATCGGTAATAATTAATGCCATTTATTATTCATCCTTATTATTAATAATTTTGCTTTACATCGTAAAGACTATAAGCGACTTGACCCGTTTTTTTATTTTTCAACAATGACCAGCCATCTGGAATTTGAGAAAGATGCCGAGCATGATTATACTCCATATAAATAATGGTATTTTCTTTCAAGCATTTATTAACACACAATAAATGAGATATTTCATCAAGACAATTTAATTCAAACGGAGGGTCTAAAAAAATAATATCGTAGGTTTTTTTATTATTTTTTATCCAATTAAATGCAGATTCATTGAATAGTTCAACATTAGAAATTTTAAGCTTGTCTAAATTCTGCTTTAGATTTTTAACTGCAACACGACTAACATCAATAAGGTCAGCATATTTTGCACCTCTTGAAACCGCTTCAATACCTAACGCACCACTACCAGCAAACAAATCCAAACAAGTTGACCCAACAATCATGGGTTGCAACCAATTGAAAACTGTTTCTCTTATTCTATTGGTTGTCGGTCTCAGCCCATCAACATTGGAAACGGACAACAAACGTCCACGATATTCTCCTCCAATGATATTAACTTGATTACGATTTTTCACCATAGATTACAGTGTTTTATCGATAGTCATAATTTACTGGCCACCCACCCAAATAGAAACTAATTTTTCAGGATTAACTCTTGCTTTAAATGCCTGTTTAATTTGTTCAATGGTTACATCATTGATTCGTTGATTGAATTTATCAAGATAATCAATCGGCAATTGATAAAAACCAATCATCCCTAAATATTCAACAATTTTTTTATTGCTATCAATTCTCAACGGAAAACCACCTGTAATATTACTTTTTGCAGCAATAACTTGCTTTTCAGTAGGACCATTTTGAATAAATTCATTCAATACTTTCAACATAATTTCATAAGCTTTTTGCGCTTGTTTATTTTTTGTCTGCAAACCCATTCTAAAAGGTCCTGCTTCTCTCATGGGTAAAAAATAACTGTAGGCACTATAAGCCAGACCATTTTTTTCTCTCACTTCATTACTTATCATTGAAATTAAACCGCTTCCGCCCAATATGTGATTACCTAAATATAACGAAAAATAATCAGGATCTGTTCGACTGATAGCTGGCTGTCCAACCCAAATATGCGTTTGTGATGAAGGAAATTCAATTTTCTTTGTCACTTCAGCATTCACTGCAGATACTTTAGGAATCGCCAATGGCTTTTCACCTTCAGGCAAAGCCTCCATCAACTGAGCCACAATTTGATTGGCTTGTTGTTTATTGATATCTCCAACAATACTAATAACAGAATTTTTTGCCACATAATATTTTTGATGAAAGGAGATCAAATCAGCAACGGTCAACGCAGAAACACTCTCCAAACTACCATCTTGTGGACTTGCATAAGGGTGCTGAGGGTACAATTGCTGGTAAAATTCTTTTTCAGCAATATCTGATGGAGATTCCTGTTGTTGCTTCAATGCAATTAATGTACGTTTTCTTTCACGTTCAAAATCCTTTTGCTTAAAAATAGGCTTTTGAAT
>Ga0233443_1002692_pt1 | contig 13223 bp, 11 predicted proteins | sample SI_123_September_2_FD_182784 | JGI IMG/M metagenome (GOLD analysis project Ga0233443, IMG submission 182784) | Seawater microbial communities from Saanich Inlet, British Columbia, Canada - SI_123_September2016_200_MG | ecosystem: Environmental > Aquatic > Marine > Inlet | place: Canada: British... | reverse complement strand
CAGTCTGCTGGTTTTTCTGGCAACTTCCAGCATTTCTTCTTTTGGAAAAAATGCCTGCCCGTAGCCACTCATCCTGTGTTTACCTTCGCTCTTATCAGCCATTCGTAAAATCCTTTGATTTACTTAAATGTAAATTTACAAAAAATGATGAGATTAATTGGTTCAGAAATAGCGGTAAGAATTCCGTTCAGTTAATAAAGAATACTCACTCCGTTCAGCTGCTTTACCAGCTTGCTTTGATCCTCCTTAGTTAAGGTATTACCCTCCAAACGAAGCGTTGTAAGATCTATAGGTTTGGAGACCATTTCGGGAAGTCGGGTTATTTGATTATCGCGAAAGTCGATAATTTTTATCCTCTCAAGATCGAATACTTGCGGCGGCAGCAAGATAAATGAGCAGCTTCTTAACGAAAGATCTGTCAGATTATCCAGCATCCCAAATTCCTCAGGAATCCGGCTGGTCTTACAGTTAACCATATAAAGTTTCTGCAATGATTCAAGCCGGACAAATTCATCGGGTAATGTAAAGCCTCTATTGTTCCCCAGATTGATGAATTCGAGCTTTTTCAATTTAGCTATTTCAGGAGGCAGGGTTGTTAACATATTGCAGAAGAGGTCCAGCTTCTTTAAATGTTTCAATTTACCGATACCTGAAGGCATCTCTTTCAACTGGATCTTACTAATATTCAGATATTCCAGTTTGTTTAGTTTCCAAAGTTCATCAGGCAGGATTAGTTTTTGATTCCTTTTCAGAATCAACTCCTTTAGATTATTTAGCTTTCCAATTTCAGCTGGCAGTTCCAATAACATATTCTGCTCAAGATTCAAATATTCCAAACTTTCCAGCTTTCCAATTTCAGGAGATAGGATCGTGAGGTCCTGTTTGGATAAATCCAGCCGTAGTACCTCTCCTTTGCTACTTAGTGCATCAGCAAGAGAGCTAAAAGTTTTCACAGTTTGTCCATTCACTGATACCTGGATCATCACCAGCAAAAAAAAGAGGAGAGACCTTACCGGCATCTTAATCACAATCTTCATCCTTTAAAACTTCCAGTTTGGTGAATTCCCATGAAAAATTATCGCTGGACAGCTCTGCCGGGGTCATCGCTAAGGGTTGAAAAATCAAACCTGCCCACTTTCCCTTTAAACTCTTTCCAGGTTTTATACATACTATTATTTCCTCACTTTCTTCTTTCAAAACTCCCTGATAATAGAAAGCTACCTTAAAAACCACCTTTCTTTTGCTTGTATCGCTATTGAAAAAATTTAAGGAAAGTTCCTTTGGTCCGGTCTGATCCTTAGTCATAATCCATTTTTGATAGAAAGTAATACTATCCTGTTTGGAAATATATTCATACTTGTTCTGGGCAGCAAGTTCGTGAATAGCTGACGATGCAAGCAACAGAAATAGAATAGTTAAAATTGCTTTATTCATAAATCAAGATGTTAAGTTCTGTTATTGAGAACTCTGTGAAACTCATTCTCAAAGTTCTCGGATGGTGAGACGGCCGGAGCCATCAGTATTCTACCATATGGATCTATGAGATAGTAGCTTGGATAAACCCTGACCCGATAGGTTTTCAAGACTTCAGGGATACGCCCTGAATGCAAAAAAATCCAGGAACATTCGTTGTTGTACATCTGTTTAATGAACGACTTAAAATCTTTATCAGAAGAAACCGTGACTATTTCCAGATGTCTGGAGAATTTCTTTTTCAGACTTTTTAGAAGTTCATAGTCCTTTTGGCAGGTATAACTTTTATTATTGCAAAAGTTCAAATAGACATATTTCCCACGGAATTCTGACAGACTAATCAAGGATGAATCAATATTGTAAAGAGTAAAATCAGGTGCCATCGTTCCCGGAAGTAAATGATTTACTTTCTTTTTAAGTATCGACGCAATGTTTTTGTGCTCGATATGTTCAGTTTGAGTTTGCAGGGAATCCAACAGGCTTATCACAGATTCCGCACTGAAGCGGTCAGCATAGAAACCATCGAACAACAGCTTCATGATTATCATCTCTGAAAGGCTGGATTGATTTATATACTCCTGCTTTTCAATTGAAGATTTAAGCTGACTATAGTTTTGATCTCTTTCAACCCAATCAATTAGTTCAGTGCTTCCCTGACTCTTCACAAAGAAAGGTACAAAGTTGCCGAACACCTGCCCGAAGAGCTCCATATATGCTTTCGAATTGTATAGTACAGTTCTGTTGGAAAATAATTCCCCTGCTGCTTTATCAACGTTCATGTATTCAGCAATGAATCTTATTTGGGCCAGTTTATAAAACTTGTATTGATTAAAATACTCATTGTCAGTATCAGGAAAAATACTATCCGTGACATGAAGAAATCTTTCTACCTGATGCTTTGCAACTTTTCTTGAGGCGATTCTGTTTTGATTTTGCGTTACAAAATAATTAGTAAACTGTTCCAGTTCTCTTATCTGATTGTTAAGCTCCAACATTGAAGTATCTTCCAAACCAATATAAAACTGGAGCTCTTCAAAATAAGGATTAAGATACTCCAGTATGGTTTTTTCCTCCTTCGGCGGAAACATTATTTTGTATTTTTTCCCAGGTTCAACCAGCATTTCACCTTTATAAACACCCGTATGAACATGAACAGCTAATGTCTTTTCTGCCTTTATATCAAGTCTAAAATGTCCCTTGGAATCAACCACCGATCTTCCAATTTCAAGTTCAGTTTTAGTAAACGGATCAGCCCATGTAAAGAAAGTGATTGTATCTCCCTTGTACTCCATCAGTTCCCCTTCTATATGCACGGATTGGGACAATAATCCGGGAGAAGTGAACAATATGCAAGACAGGATTAATACTACGAATCCCGGTTTGTACAAATTAAACAATAAGCTCACGTGCTTGCTGATTACAAAATTCTGACGCCATTTATTCTCTGGTTTCCTCATAAATTAGATCAATACCTCCTCTACATAACTTCATTTACTAATAACTATTTTCCAGATACGTGCGAAAATAAGAACATTCCTTAATTACTTCCCTATAATATTCCGTTTCTTCATAGTTAGACTTCTGCCTTGAATAGTAGCAGAGAACTCCCAATTCACTGTAATTTAGTAAAGGTAGATTCTCCGGATTCCAATATTTTTCAAATATAGTTTATGCGTTTCGTTAAAATCGAGCTTCCCTTTCCGGAAATAAATTGATGGGATCAGCTCTCTTTCATTGTTGTCCGCAGATGAACTCAGACCAGCACACATAGCATTTAATATCAAAACCAAACCATTTTCGATAAAGGCTTGTCATTGTGTCAAAGATAGCTATCTGTCTTAAATATATGTCAGGGATCAGGCATTCCCTTAGTTGCAAATTCCTATTTTTGAAAGATGGATGGGAAAACAGTTTTTGTGAGCGGGGGAACTGGTTTGGTTGGATCGCACATGATTGCTTTATTGTTATCTGAAGGATACAAAGTGATTGCAGCTAAACGTTCAGGCAGCAATACGGATCTTGTCAGGAAGGTGCTTGGATGGCGATTCCCTGTAGAACTACGCTTACTGGAAAATTTGGAATGGAAGGATGTAAACCTTTTTGATAAGGAGGAGGTACTGGACAACCTGCAATTCATTAGCTATGTTGTTCATTGTGCTGCGATTATATCATTCAATCCTTCCGATAGAGAAAAGATGATTGCCGATAATACCACCGTTACGTCAAACCTTGTAAATGCAGGCCTGCACTGGAATATCCGAAAATTTTGCCATGTAAGCTCTGTGGCCGCCCTGGGCAAAGCTTCTGAGGGCAATGAAACTGATGAAAGAAGTCCTAGATCGAATGACAGATCTTATTCAGCTTATTCAATCAGTAAGTACGATTCCGAGCAGGAAGTTTGGCGTGGCATCAAGAGCGGGCTCAATGCTGTTATTGTAAATCCATCTATTATTCTGGGGCCGGGCGACTGGAGCAGGAATAGTCAGAAGATGTTCCCAACGGTACTGAACGGTTTGCGGTTTGCCACACCCGGCATTACCGGATATGTAGATGTACAGGATGTGGTTCTTATCATTCATAAACTTATGATAAGCAGTATAAGCGGGGAACGATTTGTTCTTAACTCAGAAAATAAAAGCTACCAGGAAGTACTCACAGAAATTGCCATTGCCCTTGGTCGTATACCACCAGGTATTATTGTCAAACCCTGGATGCTCTCATTGGTCTGGAGATTCGAAAAAGTAAGAACATCAATCACTGGCGGACAGCCAATAATTACCAGAGAAACAGCCAAATCTGCTTTTAACAAAACCTTATACTCCTCAGAAAAAGTAAGTAGCTTGCTCAGTTTCGATTTCAAAAGTGTTAAAGAAAGTATCGAGCTCACTGCAGAAATCTTTCTCAAAGATTATCGGGTTTCATCCAAATAAATAAAAATGAGCCACATTCCTTAATGCGGCTCATTTAGCTATTGTCCGGCAATTCCGGATCAATAAAGGGGCTTAAGAATTTGTGATCTTAAAGTCAATCTTTCGGGTTAAAAATTCCATGCCATGCTTGATTTTTAAAATATAGACACCACTTTTCTTTAGATTAAAACTGTTCTCAAACGCACCTTCGAAGAGCAAATATTTCATCGATGCCAGGTTATCACCATCTTCATTAAAGAGATCAACTGTCAGGTCCTTCCTTTTCGAGAGATCGAATTTCAGGGTCATCTTTCCGTCCTCATACAACATCTGCAAGTCATCGATATCCAGTTTCTCCTTCCCTTCAATGGGAATTTTTTGCTGGAGTGTATTCTTCTCCTCTTTGCTCAATACACTGATATCAATAGAAACAAACATATTCTCCTTTATAATCTTCTTCCGAACCTTCTTCTTTGTATCATCTTCATCTACTGAAAGAAGAATAATGTCCTCGTCTTGATCGCCATCGCCATCACCATTACATTTTCTTACCACTTTTTTCACTATTCTTTTCTCATCATCCCCGGAGCAGATAATTACATTATGATCATCATCTTCTACAATTACTTTAATGTCTTTTGCTTCGCCCCGACAAGCATGCGTTTTAATGATCATTGCTCCATCCTTTTCGTCAATCTCGATTTTTCGAATTACTTCCTTCAGTGCCGAATCAACATTGAGAGCATCAATAGTAGCGGCAATTTCGGCAGTAGTAATAATTATTTTTTCCGATCGATCCCCGGTTACTATTTCAATATCTATGTCTTCCAGCGCATGATCAATCACTTCATCAATATTGTCCAAATTAACATCTATTTCCAGCTCCTCCAGAATTTTATCAACATCTACATGGATATCTGAACTTACCTGAACGGTAGTATCAATCGTCATTCCATTCTGAATAATCTTGACTTTCACAAGACTGGAATCGGGTATGGAAACTTTGTTTTCGAATCCATAGGAGAATCCGGCAATAAGTCCAAGAATAAGGGTAAGATAAATTGTTTTCATGATAATAGGTTTTAGGTTTAACATCAAAAGTTCAGCTTCCTAAACTTTATATTTACAAACTTAAGCTGTCGTTTAGTTAAGCGGATGTAAGGAACGTTAAAGAAAGTTAAAGAATTAAAGCAGTGGTATTTATTGAGCTTATCTTTGCTGGCATATGAGTCAAAAACTGATTAGAATCTTAAGTATTGTAATGTCGGTAGCTCTGGTCGGATTGATCATTGTGCAGAGTATTTACATTCGTGATGCTATAACAGTGAAAGAGAAACAGTTTGATCATCTTGTCAATAAATCACTGGCCGATGCAATAAATCAGTTTGAAGTAACGGATGCCAGCACATCGATTTTCAAGGAGTTTTTTGATTCCCCTGAACTGATTAATCCATCACATTACCTTGCAGAAGGAGACAGTAATGTAAAAAGCTCTATCACATACGATCTTACAGTTTCTGATGGAAATGTTGTTCTGTTCGGAACACACAAAGACCTGAATAGTAATAAGGAAGAAATTTTCATCAACGATACTACCATCGTTACATTCAAGTCAAATTTAATTCATAATAACGATAGCTCAGATCCTAATTCTTCAATGATACTAAGAGATTCAATTTTGTTTCTTCAAAAAAACTTTGATAAGAGAACGAAAGTTTATGAACAGGCGTTCATCCGTTTTATGAGCTCAAACACTAGTCTTGAGTCCAGGCTTTCGCAGGAGCAGCTTGAAAACACACTGCTTGAAAGCCTTAACAGTAATGGCCTTGATCTTGAGTTCGAATATGGAGTCTGTCAAATAACCGGTTATTGCTACTATTCCGATAATTTTGATGTCAACACAGACAAATCAATTTACCGAAAATTGCTTTATCCCTCAGATTTTATGAGCAATAAGAATTATCTGGAACTTTATTTTCCAAACAGGGCCAACTTCCTCATGCAATCACTTGGTTTGATGGGAATTTCTTCCATCGTATTGGTTTTGATTATTCTTGGCGTATTCACTTTCTCAATCTATGTTATCATCCGACAAAAAAACCTGTCCGAGATGAAAACCGACTTCATTAATAATATGACTCATGAATTGAAAACGCCTATCTCCACCCTCTCTTTAGCCGGCCAGATGTTAAGAGACAGTAGCATTGCAGAGCAGGGCGGTGCTATTGGAAACATCTCAACCATTATTGAAGATGAAACCAAAAGATTGGGTTATCAGGTTGAAAAAGTACTGCAAATGGCGCTCTTCGAACGCGGAAAGATTAAGTATAAGATGATTCCTCTGGATATGAACATGCTCCTGAATAAGGTGAAGAATAGTTTTGAGTTGCATATTCGTAAAAAGGGCGGTACCATTTCACTTAGTTGCCTGGCTGATGAAATGTTAGTGAGCGGTGATGATGTCCATATTACCAATGTGTTTTTTAATCTGCTTGATAATGCCATGAAGTATAATGAACTGACGCCACATATTAAAATTCAATTAGACGATAATAAGAGTCAGGTGGTAATTAAGATTGATGATAATGGAATAGGTATATCAAAGGATAATCTTGAAAAAATATTCGAAAATTTCTATCGGGTACCTACGGGTAATATCCACAATGTGAAGGGATTTGGCCTGGGATTAAGTTATGTAAAAAAGATTGTCGAAGAGCATCACGGAAAAATAGAACTTGAAAGTGAACCCGGAAAAGGTACCAGCTTTAGAGTATTTCTACCTAAACTTGCTAAGAATAGCTTTGTTTAATCAAACAAAAACTTGCTAATTTTGACAAAAAGTAAAAAACTAAACCAATGGCAAAAAGAATATTACTTGTAGAAGACGATGAAAATCTTGGATCACTTTTATGTGAATATTTAAAAGCCAAGGGCTATGATTCCGATTTAGCCGGTAATGGATTAAAAGGTTATGATGCCTTCATGCAAAATAAGTATGATGTATGCATACTTGATATCATGATGCCATACAAAGATGGAATTAGTCTTGCTAAAGATATCAGAACCATAAACAGTGAGATCCCCATCATTTTCCTGACCGCCAAATCGATGCAGGACGATGTGATAGAAGGCTTCAAAGTTGGTGCAGACGATTATATGAAAAAGCCTTTCAGCATGGAGGAACTTCTACTAAGAATTGAAGTGATACTTAAAAGAACAAGGAAACAACAGGATTATCAGCCGCAAACCTATAATCTTGGCAATTATATATTCGATCCTAATAAGCGCATTTTAACTTTCGATGAGGAACAGACCAAACTAACCACAAAGGAATCGGAACTGTTAAAGCTTCTGGTAGACAAGCAAAATGATGTTCTTGAGAGGAACGTCGCACTTCAGCAAATATGGAAAGACGATACCTACTTCAATGCAAGAAGTATGGATGTTTATATCACCAAACTAAGAAAGCTCCTGAATAAGGAGCCTTCTATTGAAATTATAAATATCCACGGTAAGGGATTCAAATTAATTTTGTAGCTAAACCGCTACCTTCAATCGCTGTACATTCGATTTTTCCAGTTTTTCCTGCGCATACTTATAGGTAATCCTGATCTCACTATTTTTTGAGCCAGGCAATTCGAACATAGCATCTATCATAATGGCTTCGCAAATTGAACGTAAGCCTCGCGCTCCCAACTTGAACTCTATTGCTTTATCAACAATATATTCAAAAGTATCTTCATCAAATTCGATTTTGATGCCATCAAGATCGAAAAGCTTTACATATTGCTTAATGATTGAATTCTTAGGAACTGTTAAAATCTGACGGAGTGCATCTCTTCGCAATGGTTCCAGATAAGTTAGCACCGGAAGACGACCGATTATCTCGGGAATCAAACCATAAGAACGAAGATCCTGAGGTGCAATATATTGTAACAGGTTTTCACGATCGATTTTTTCCTTATCCTTGCTGGCTCCATAACCAACCACCTGTGTATTTAAACGTTGTCCGATCTTTCGGTCAATTCCTTCAAAAGCTCCTCCGCAGATGAAAAGAATATTTTTTGTATTCACAGGAATCATCTTTTGATCGGGATGTTTACGCCCACCCTGTGGCGGCACATTCACAACTGAACCTTCCAGAAGTTTCAACAAACCTTGTTGTACACCTTCGCCGGAAACATCTCTTGTAATCGATGGATTATCTCCTTTACGGGCAATCTTATCAATTTCATCAATAAAAACAATTCCCTTTTCTGCAGCTTCCACATCATAATCTGCAGCCTGAAGCAGTCGTGTCAAAAGACTTTCAATATCTTCACCAACGTAACCGGCTTCAGTTAATACAGTGGCATCTACAATGGTAAATGGCACATGAAGCATCTTAGCAATTGTTCTTGCCAAAAGGGTTTTACCGGTTCCGGTTTCTCCAACCAGTACAATATTAGATTTTTCAATCTCAATATCGTCCAATCCTGATTTTTGAAGTATTCTTTTATAATGATTATAGACTGCTACAGATAGGTATTTTTTCGCTTCTTCCTGTCCAATTACATATTGATCCAGAAATAATTTGATCTCAGCCGGTTTTAGTAATTTAATTTGCTTGACATCAAAGTCACTCTTCTTCTTCAGTTCTTCATCAACAATCTGCATAGCCTGCTCTACACAGCTATCACAGATATGACCATTAATCCCGGCTATTAAAAGATTAGTGTCTTTTTTCTCTCTGCCACAAAATGAGCACTTGTTCATTTCTCTCTTTTTAAATTATTTCAAGAGGATACTACGTTATCTATTACTTTTTGTTCTTCTCGCGTAGTAATACCTCATCGATCATACCGTAATCCTTTGCTTCCTGTGATGTCATCCAGAAGTCACGATCTGAATCTTTTTCAACAGTTTTGAAGGTTTGGCCGCTATGTTCGGCTAAAATTTCGTAAAGTTCTTTCTTCAATTTCTGGATCTCTCTGGCTGTGATTTCAATATCAGAAGCCTGTCCCTGAGCACCACCCATTGGTTGGTGAATCATAATCCTTGAATGCTTCAAAGCAGTACGTTTTCCTTTGGTACCAGCAGTAAGCAATACAGCTCCCATTGAAGCAGCCATACCGGTACAAATAGTAGCAATGTCGGAAGATATATACTGCATGGTATCATAAATGCCTAAGCCAGCATGAACTGATCCTCCAGGTGTATTGAAATAAATCTGGATGTCTTTTGACGGATCGGCAGACTCAAGAAAAAGAAGCTGGGCCTGAATCACGTTGGCTACATAATCATCAATAGGTAAACCCAGGAAAATAATTCGGTCCATCATTAATCTTGAGAATACGTCCATGGCTGCTATGTTTAGTTGACGCTCTTCAATGATGTTTGGAGTAATATAATTATTAAAGAATGATGTATATCTGTCGAAATTGATGCTGCTTATTCCAATATGTTTGGTTGCATATTTTTTGAATTCGTCGTTTGGTATCATTGTACTTTATAAGATTTTAGGTTAAATAATTTGCGTCAAAGTTAACAACAACAATAACACTCTGCAATATATTATGTTTAAGCCTAATGTAAATTCTGTATGGTGATTATCCATCACCTGTTGCTATTTAGCCTTTTAGCTTAAGCAAAGGTAAGAATAATAAGCCAAAAGAGGTCAGATTCTAATGATTTAGTATCTAACCTCCCGGTATATGTTATCAGAGGAAATCCGCCCTACTGTTCTTCTTAATCAGTCTTTAGCTCCTCCGTTGGAATTTCCACAGCCGGTTGCAACAATTTCTGGAACTCATCTGAGCTAAGCTCTTTTTCGTCTAATTTAAGCATATCCTTAATGGCGGCATGCACTTTTTCATCCTTCTTATTGTCAGCAATCTTATTTCTTTGTTCCTCGTTCTCAAGCAATTGATTGGCAAATTTATCCAATTCTTCTTCCGGCAGATGTGCAATTCCGTATTGTCTGAACTGTCCCAGAGTTACCTGTTTGGCCATATCCAGAAGATCCTCATGCTCAACTTTTACATCTTTCTCTTTCACCACTTTGTCCTTGATTAGTTGCCAGGCAAGATCCTTTTCAAAAAGAGGCCATTCTTTTTCAATCTGCTCAGCTGACAATTCTTTATTGGTTGCCGCTAACCATTTCTTCAGAAATTCCGATGGTAATTGTAGTTTATATTTATCGACCATGGCATCCTTCAGGTCCAATACAAACTTGTAATCAGACTCATAGCCAAGATCACTCTTGAGTTCTTCTGTGAGCTTAGCCTTAAACTCATCTTCAGACTTAATCAGGTCCTTACCATATAGTTTATCAAAAAGATCCTGGTTCAATTCAGCTTTTTCGAATTTTGAAACTTCGGTAATTGTCAATTCACAATTTCCTTCTAAAGTTTCAGCAAGTTCCTTCTCAATTTTCAACATAGATGCAAGGTCGGCCGCGTTCGGAAATGCTTTGCTTATTTCTAACACAACTTTATCATCTTTCTTCTTGCCAGCCATAAGCTTACTTACCTCTTTATCTTTAATGGTTTTGGTAAGGAAAGTTGCATCAACCGCAGAAACACCTTCCGGTAATAAATTACCGTCGGCATCCATCTGATTGAAATCCACTTTCAGCATACAGTCTTCAGCTACAACATCTGTAACTTTGAATTCACCGGAATTACTTGTAACAGAATCGATTCTGCTATTAAGCATTTCATCATCAACCTTAATGGTATAATAAGGAACCACATCTTTATCCGTAATATTCAGTTCAAATTCCGGGGCCATTCCAAGATCAAAAGCAAATTCAAACTCAGTTGCGGTATCCCAGTCAATTTCAACCTGTTTCCCGCTTGGCATTGGATCACCCAAAATATTTAGCTTCTCATCCACCAGATATTTATATAAACTCTCAGAAACAACCTTATTCACCTCATCGGCAAGAGCGGCTTTTCCATATAGCTTTTTAACCACTCCCATTGGTACCATGCCTTTCCTGAAACCTTTAATATCTGCCTGCTTCCGAAATCCTTTTAAAGTTTCATCAAGTTTCGATTGATAATCAGCCACTTCAACCTTCATCTTCAAAACTTCATTTAACTCATCAATTTTTTCTCTGGTAATGTTCATATCTTTTAAATTAAATTTTAAACATTGAAAAAAACCGCTAAACTTCGGTTCGAAGCCTGAAGTAATAGCGGTTATTCCTAGTGCGGATGAAGGGACTCGAACCCCCACGTCCGAAGACACTAGATCCTAAGTCTAGCGCGGCTACCAATTACGCCACATCCGCAAAATGCGGTGCAAAGATATTTTATTTTTTTAAACGAAAAGAATAAATCTTCTTTTTTTTATTTCCTCTAAGTTTTTTGTTTTTAATGAATTAGGATATATGATTAAAAAAACTCTCGATACCAGGTAAAGAGAGCTTTCAGGGTTAATAATTTAATTGAGACATTAGTTTATCACAATACGTTTCGTATCCATAAAGTGTCTATTATCCGTCATTCTGATGAAATAATATCCACTTGAAATTCCAGCTCTGTTCATCTTCATTTGATTAGATCCCAGTTGATAGAAGTTAGTCTTTCCATCGATCCTGTTACCCAATAAATCGTACAATTCGATTGATATCTTTGCATTCTTTACAATTGAGAAGTTTACTTCGATATGACTGTTTCCCGGCACTGAGAAAATACTTGTCAATTGATTCTTCTCCATAATAGTTTCATCAATATCCAATGTTGCACAAGCACTTATATACTGCTCAATATCTGTAATCGGACAGCTCTTCATATATCCATTAGGACAAATAATAAAATAGCTTGGCACATAGTTTACATGATACTTTTTAATCAGAGAATCTTCAGCCGACAAACTGAAAGAAGGAAATGTGCCTCCATTGATGGTTACAAAATCATTAACTTCATAATCAGATCCGCCATAAGTTTCATAAGCCCATACCCACACATCGCCAGATCCAGCACCATGATTTTGCCATACCAATTCCAATACTCCCATATCGCTTTGACAACTGCCACATTGTAATCCAAAGAAATCGAGAACAATTGTTTTCCCTTTATTGAGCTCCTCGTACAGGGTATATGTGTTACCATTAGTATCTGTAATTGAGAAATCGGGAGCTATTAGCTGTGCATTTATTCCGTTCAGGAATGAAAACAGTATAATCAGAGTAAAGATTTGCTTCATATTGCTTATTTTAATGGTTGCTTATTTACAAAAATCATTCCGTAATATTTCAATAAAGTTCTATCATTAAACAAGCCGTAAGTTCATTTAGTTTACTTTGCTAATGATAATTATTTGTTAAACAATAGCGTTCATGCAATAAGCATATCTCTTGCATAGCACTAAAAGTTTGGCTTGGGATTTGAAATCATTCAGCTAAACTCAGAATTTTCACGATGAAGCAGACCACATCAAAATACCTTTCCGGAAAAGACAAATCAGCGCTTATTCAAATGAAAAGAATTGCTTTGATCATTATCTTCTTCATGATTGCAAACACATCATTCGGCCAAAGCAATAGCGATAAGTTTGTAGATGAAACACTTGAATACAGCATGCACTATGGCTGGATTGATGGTGGAGTGGCCACCATGTCCATTAGCGAAACTATGATAAACGATGATACGCTGATATATATTAAAATGGACGCAAGATCTACTGGTATTACTGACAGACTATATAAAGTGAGAGATATCTATGAAAGTTATGTTAATCCACTTACCGGTTTACCGGTAAAAGCTATCAGGAATATTAGCGAAGGTGGTTACAAATATTATAACGAAGTTTCCTTTCACAACGACAGTAATCATGTATCAATTCAGAAATCAG
>Ga0233443_1002689_pt1 | contig 13230 bp, 12 predicted proteins | sample SI_123_September_2_FD_182784 | JGI IMG/M metagenome (GOLD analysis project Ga0233443, IMG submission 182784) | Seawater microbial communities from Saanich Inlet, British Columbia, Canada - SI_123_September2016_200_MG | ecosystem: Environmental > Aquatic > Marine > Inlet | place: Canada: British... | reverse complement strand
TTATTCTGGTGCACCCATTTTTCTTGCTTTGGCGCTGTCATGCCTATAAAAAGAACATCAGGCTTAAAACTGTTAATTTTTTCTATAATTTTTACATTATCGTCATGAGTAAAAGACTCCTTGAATGGGGGGGAATATGTGCCAACATTTACGTTGGGAAAATCTGAAAACAAACGAGCCTTAATTTTATCTAAAGTCTCTTGTGATGCACCCATGTAAAAAACAGATCCGCCTTTCATGTTCAATTTTCCTAATAAGTGTTGATGTAAATCTGCTCCAGCTATTTTAATAATTTTTTCTCCATTAATAATCTTGGCGGCAAGAACAATACCACTTCCATCAGGTATGAGAACATCAGAGCCTTGTAATGCCAATTTAAACTCCGCATCCTTTTTTGCAGTTACATATGAATGCGGATTGATAGTGTTAACAACCTTCTTTTTACTTAATTCAATATTCTCCAGACTTCCATGGAAAACTTTATAGCCCATAACAATCAATTACACCTCCTAAGTATTCAAATTATCTCAGTATAGATTTTCTAAATAGTATTGATAGTACAAGCTGCAAAACCAAAACTTCAAACACAGCCCCCTCAAAAACAACCGAAGTTAGATACACTGATACACCCGATACAAATATAAGTAAGTAGTATTTGTTAAATTTCAATTTAATTAATTGATAGAGGAGGATAAGCACAATTAAAGATGAAAATAACAGTCCTAAATAGCCGTAGTTTTTATACGAATCAAAAATTGCATTATGAAAATAATAGGAGTAATTGCTATTCGCAGATGGATCAAGACCGCCATATGGATGGCCTACAGAAAAAATATCATTAATTGCAACTAAGGCAAGATCCCATCGCTCACTTGAAAACCCTTCATTCTCCAACCTTCTTAGTAACACTTCAAGGGTAGAATCTACCATCTCTACTGACATAAATTTACTTGCGGCAATAATGATCATAATAAAAACAAAAAAAGAATACAACCTACTTCTTATATTATTAAAAATAAACAAATAAGAAAATAGTGTAATTATCATCATCGTCCTATTCTGGAGAAGAAGACTAAGTGAAAGAGTAGAATAAAAAGCAATATATTGATATTTTTTCTCTAGAAAGCATATTGCAGCCACCATTAATAAACTAGATGAGTTTCCATATGCTGGTGTCGCCACAATTCCTTCGACAAACGGTGAGATAAACTTTCTATTTGCAAATAATAACGGATCATTAAAAAACGTATAGAAAGTCAAATAAAATGTATAAGCATTTATTGACAGCATATAAGCCAATATAATATTTTTAAACACCTTTAACTCAGACAAATGAATAATTAATAGCCAGAAAAAAACAACGCCCAATATAACGACCTTAGAATAAAGCCCCGCCCCATCATTAAAATTAAATTCCCTTCCGAGAATCAAATTTACATAGAATAAAATTAACCATAAGCCAATATAAGCCACTTCATTTATCGTAACCGCATGCAACCTGTGCCTTATTAACGTCACAAATAACACTAATATGCTATAAAATTTTATTATAGACATCAAAAAAACACCTAAATATATCAAAAATATAAAAAAATATTTCATTTTAATATTCGTATTTTTTGCATGAAATGTTTAATCAGCCAAGAAGTGTCACCTTGTAAAATATAATGCACAATCTTTACAGGCCACACACAAAGTCGCAAAACAATTCTAAAAATAATGCTATTTCCTAGAAAAATTTTATTTCTAATTGCTTGGTTTTCTTTTAATCCAATATGGGAAATTTTTGAAGTTTTAGTGCCTTCATAAAACCTTAACGCAGACAAATGCACTCTGGTATGTTTGAATTTTGCCCCTGCTTTGATAAATTTAAAAAACAAATCATAATCCATGGCAAACTGTCCGCTACTATCTATCCCACCAACTTTATTGTATAAAGAGTTCCTCCAAAAAACTTCCGGCTGTGAAAATCCAAAACCGGCTTTATAAAGATACCCACTTTTTACTAATGGCGTATTTCTCATATCTTTAACTATATTGTCAAACTTATCAATGTAATATATATTTCCGTACACCACATCAATATTCGGACAATTTTCAAATATATTTGAAATGTGATTTAAAGATCCTGGCAGTAAAATATCATCAGAATTAATCCAGCATAAAACATCGCCAGTTGCCTTTTTAAACCCTTTTTTTATTGCATCATATTGACCGCTATCATTTTCACTTACCCAGTAATCCACCTCATCTTTATATTTTTTTATAATGTCTACTGAATTATCTGTAGAGCCGCCATCAATGATAATATATTCAATATTGGGGTGCTTTTGATCTATTACACTTTTTATTGTTCTTTCAAGAAACGCACCTTGATTATATGATGGTGTCACAATCGAAATTTTAATTTTGCTATTCATACCCAGTAATTCTTAATTGTCCTTTCTTTGTATGAGACTGATCAACATCTTTATAGCATCCCCTTGATTGCACACTGACATAGCCTTACTTCTACACTCTTTAGACATGTTTTTGTAATCTTCTCGACTTTTGGATAAAACTTTACTGATGCCATAAGAAAGATCGATAAAATCTCTATTTTTTGCTTTATACCCAGTTCTATCGTCAATAAGATCTTGAGCTAATCCAATATCAAATGCAACTACAGGTGTAGCTGTCATCATTACCTCACAAATCATTAATGGGCCAGAATCCTCTATTGAAGGAGAAACCACAACATCTGCACAGCAATATAAATCTCTAAGGGTAGAATAATCTACATAACCAAAAACTCGCACATCAAACTTTATTTGATTAACAACTGAATTTGCTTTTCCTGCCACACATACAATAATACTATCTTCACTATTTTTACTGTACAGTAAATTTAGTGCCTCCACTAGATACTGGGCGCCCTTTCGCTTTTCATTTGTATCTGTGGCCCCAAAAAAAATAACTTTACTACTGTTAGGGATATTGTAAATATCCCTAACTTTTGTTTTGTCTTGTATTGAAAAAAATTCTTTATTAACCCCAAAAGGTATCTGATGTTTTACATGGTTTTTAAAAACAGAAGAAATATCGATTTGCTTTGACAGGTAAGAATTTGGCGATATTAAACTAATATCACTACCTGCAAGATACTTTATCTTTTGTTTCATAGTTCTATTGGATAAATCTGACTTATTGTTAGAATACAAAGCGGGGCACTTTCCGCACTCATGCTTGTATTCTTTACAACCCCATGAAAAATGACACCCTCCGGTCATTGGTGCCATATCAGTAAAATACCAATACAATTGAATGTTTGTATTATCTGACAATTCTCTAATTACCTTAGGATTTATAAACATCGAAATCCAATAAAAAATGATTACATCTGGCTTGGAGTCAAAGAGACTTAATAACTCTCTATAATGATTAATTACATACACACCCTTATCGAAGTAATAATAATTTTTATCTACCTTTTTAAGAAAATAAGAGTTTACTTTGTACCTAACCTTGAATGCAAAGTTAGAAACTTTAGAGTTTCTCTTTACCGCCCTCACATCTACTTTTGATGTTAATTTATACAAAGAGATGTATTCAGAATTAAAATTATTTTCAAGCATACTCTCATGTACCCTGTATGCTGCAACACCTGCACCACCCTTATCATGAGTTGTTAGATGGACAATATTCATTTTATCTTTCTTTTTACATAATTAATAGCTCTAATCATAAAGCTAATCTTTGTATCTTTAAAATACTGTTCCAATTGATTCCTGGCATATTTATTTTCTTTTATATTTTCTTCATAAAATTTAATGGCGGAATCATTTAATCTTACATCGTATCTATTGGTAGCACCACAATTAGTGCCACTTCCATCATGCCCTGTATTATCGACCATAGAAACCTTTGGAAACAAGGTTAGTCCATTATTTTTATATACTGCCGCATACCAAAAGATTGCCCACGTATCTATAACTTTACTCTTATTCAGAAGCACTTGTTTCCAGTAATTTTCACTATTATTAATATTAAACTCTTTAATTTCATCTTTTGAAAAATTTTGGACAATTTTATCAACATCCTTTTCGAAAAAATCCCAGGAATCTTTCCACGTACCCCATCCCCAGCTTGTTGTAAGCTTTAAAAAATAAGTATCGCTTTTATCTTCAAGAGTCTCAGCAAAAATCGGATAACTATATCCTGCTATAGACATAACTTGCCTATCATCTTTATACTTAAGAAGGCCATTTCTCATATAATCAACAAAATAAGGTGAAACAACCAGGTCATCTTCTAAAACTATAACTGTTTCATGCTTTTTTAATACACTAGTAACTCCAGAAATTATTGATTTTGCCAACCCTTTGTTTTCATTAGATTCAGTCACAATCACCTTGCTAAATCCTTCGATATTTTTCAAATAAAGTCTTAGTTGATTAACCGATTTTTCATCATCTGAGTTTTTAAAACCATCTGAAAAAACATACAATGTGACATTACTAACATCGTTTCTCTTTAATGCGTTAATGGTATTTTTTGTATGCTCCAGTCTATTGTAAACAAAGAGCGCTATTTGCATATTCATAAATTAACTCCTCTTCTATTTAAAAAAAATTTAAGTATTTTTTTATTTAATAAAAGAGCGAATTCAATTATAAAATGAAACAACCCACACACTTTGATTGCAAACTTAACCGGGTTTATTGTTTTATTTTCAAAAAAATGAAACAAAGACAGCATTTCCCTGTCATCTTTGTTTAACAAATATTTCAAAACAAAAGAATAAAATGGCACACCATGAATTTCACCCTTAAATAAGAAAATTTTTATACAACTATGCTTTCTAGCAATATCTAGATCATCTTGATCAAATACTGACCCTTTTGATACAAAATAATAAATATTTGTATTGATATTATTTGTTAAGATTTTATCCAAATGAACAAATTTGTTATCGCTCATTTCTCTTAAAATGGCATTATTTTCCTTATCAAGACTCAAGGTAGTTTCAAGCTGGAACTGCCCTGAAAAACTGTATATTGACTTTGCATCCAATAACAATCCAATAATAACACTTAGATACCCACCTGAAGACGTCCCTACCGTAATTAATTCATCCGCATTCGCTGTTGTTTTTTTACAAAATGAAATTATTTTTTCTATACTATTAATACTCGTATTAACACCCTTAGAGTACCATTGTTTATATACATCTCTTAAAAATATACTCTTATTATTATTAATAGATTTCCCTATATTAAGCCATTCATATCTGTCATTATGAACAATTTCTCTTGTAAATACACTGGCTGTATTGGGAAAATACAATCCGTTCGAAGAAGAGAATATATATGTACAATCTCTAATGCCGCTTTTCTTCTCAAGAAGCACATTTCCTTCTGAATAAGCCGCCTCTATAAGTTCTTTTAAATTGTTGTCAATTTGATTGTAATTCATTTATTTTTTTAAGTATCTTAACGGTGCAAGCAATGTTATAGATTGCATAATAAAAATATGCCTTGTTCGTTGTTGAAAAACATTGAATACATAGGATGAAAATACTTGGGATATAACTGTTGAATAAGCCGCACCAATTGCGCCGTATTTCTGTATGAAAAAATAGTTAGCAACTATATTCAGAATACCCCCCCATATAGATCGGTAAAGCAAATACTTTTGAAGCCCTTCTTGAACAAACCACTTACTACTAGCTATCCCAAGAAAAGAGAAAATTGATGCAAATATATGCACAACTAGTATATTCGAAGACTCATAAAACTCATTGCCAACCAATATATTTATTAAATCATCTTTTATAAATAGGGTTGTTATTATTATTGAGATGGCAATCCAGACCAATAAATCAAATTTATTTTGCAGTCTTGAATAATATAATTTACTAGATACTTTCTTAGCATTAATTAATGCTGGAAATAATGATGCCGAAATAATTGATGGTATGAAATAAACTGACTCGCTGAGTCTTGCAGCAATTGCGTATTGACCAACAGATGCGCTACCTAGCATTTCCATGATCATTATTTGGTCAATTTTCATATATACAGCAACCATCATCCCGCTAAAAATTAACGGCCAACTTTCTTTTATTAATTTAATTGCCAACACCTTGTTAAAAATTAAATTTTCTACTTTGAATTTTGACAAGCTTGCAAAGTAGTACAAGAACCCCATACTTAAAACTATACTTTCAAAGAGGACCACATAGGCAAATGTCACAAGAGAGGCTTCACTCAATATTAACAAAATCTTAACCACACTAGCAACACTCAATGCGATGAGATTAGCATATGCTGTGTACTTTGACATAACCTGACTTTGAAAATAAAAATCTATTACATTAAATGACTGAAATACCACGGCACTCGCTATTATAAAAATTAGCACTTTCTCAAACGCACCTACTGAAGCAACACTTACTGCAATAAACAAAATAAATAAAACCAGTATTGCTCCAGAAACTTTCAACCAAAATGTAGTGGCTATGATCTTACCTTTGTCATTATTACCACTTACAAGCTCTCTTACAACAATACTATCCAATCCTAATGTTGCTACAATTGCAAACAACCCTACAAAACTACTAGCATACGAGAAAATGCCAAACTGTTCTGGGCCTAAATATCTAGCCACCCACATACTTACAAAAATTCCTACAATCATTCTTAGTACCCTTTCATAAAAGAGCCATGAAGTATTTTTAAAATATCTTTTAAATCCTTCGCTTGTGAACATTGCTAAATAAGTTTAATTATGAAATCAGGCTTTACAAAGAGGTTGGCAATTAATACCATGAGCTAACTATAGCTTCCAAAATCATCTAATATTTCCCTTTGTTTAATTATTTTAGATGCGCTTTTAGTGATTATAGATAAACTCACTAGTCTTACGAACTCGTTCATCATATTAACAAAATGATTATCTCTTCTGGATGCTATTCTCTCAACCAACCTGCCATTATGAGTAATTTTAATTTCAGAATCATAAGTTTCAGGCTTTGAAAAAGCTCTGTCAACAATTATATGACCCTTTTCACACCAGATAATTATTTCATTTTTGTAACTGCCACCCATTGCCCATTTACAAACTGCTTTAATATTATCTTTCTTAAAGATTGCCATTCCTGAAGTGTCTACATCATAACCATCTTCAGTATTTAAATCTGAAAATATTAGCTCACTATCAGAGCCTAATAAATTCAAAATTGCGCAAATAGTATATGCCCCTGCATCGTTCAATGCACCTCCGGCTAATTCTTTTGAATATCTAATATCATTTTTACTTAAGTGCGGAAAGCCGAAACTTGCCTCCACAAAAAGCATCTTTCCATATTTCTCTGATTCTATCAATTCTTTTAAATCGGAAAATTGACGATGATATAAAAACATAAAGGCTTCCATAATCACAAGGCTTTTGCTTTTTGCTAGATCAATAATCTCTTGAGTCTCCTCTAAAGAGGAAAGAGCAGTTTTTTCTACAATGACATGTTTATTATTTAACAAACATTGCTTAACTTGTTCATAATGCATTGCATTGGGACTGCTAATATAAACAACTTGGGCATTAGAATCTGCAAGCAACTCATCTGAATTATTATAAGCGTGGCAATCATACTGTTTACTTTGACTGGTCAGCACATCTATATTTCTAGTGAACATCCCAATCAAATTAACACTTTCGCTCTTATTAATGGCTGGAAGTATATTGCGTCTAGCATGCTCCCCTACTGTCCAAACAGCAATATTTAAAGTATTCATAAATGTGAAATAATGCTTCTGATATGTGGACTAACCCAACTGTTTTCTTTGATCAGGCATTTGATTTGATAAAGCGTCATCCATTTATATGAGGATGACATTTTAGGAAGGTCAACACTATCGCCAATCTCCACAATCATGCCTTTGTTTCTTTTAAGATGCAACCTTCCGCCATCCTCAGACATCCACTGATTAAACAGGACTTTTCCATTTACCAATTCAGGAGTTTCAAAAAACTCGGAAAATTTCGGCTTTTTACCTCCGTGAGCCTGCTTTAGATTACTAAAAGTGGCTTGTAACGTTGGACTTATCTGCACCTTATCAGGATTACCTGGCTCTGCCTTTGCGTCAACTAGATAATATGGAATGGTGTTAATTTTCTTTCTAAGCAAACCTAGTAGCCCCCCGTTATATCCAACTTGCGTTAATATTGGCTGATCCCAACCACCTGTCACCTCCCGAGCGGTTGTATTTTTTACGCGCACCCCTTGTATATAAAAAAATTCACCGCTATCGTGTCCAAACACACCTTTTTCCTCATTGAAAGACCATCCTGCACAATCCATTAAAGGAATATCTTCAATACTCATTGGGCAATTTTTCTGCTCCTCTTTAAACCACGACTTAATGCTGTCAATAGTCTCATATTCTGACCAATCCTTTAAGCTCTCTACCACTGCCTCATTACGCAAACTATCGCTACCGACCTCGGAAAATTTATTTGAAAAATCAGTGTATTGAGATAGAGCTTCTACAAAATTCACTTCCTATACTCCTTAATATATTTGATGATTGATTTTGCAATATAAGTTGATTCATCTTTATTCATATTATTATGCATTGGAAGTCTTAAAATTCTTTGCGCATATTCTTCGGTAATCATTAAGTCTTCAGGAGCATATCCCATATTTATTCCAACCTTAGATGAATGTAATGGCACATACCCAATATATGCACTAATTTTGTTATCAACCAACTTCAATCTCACATAATTACACTCTTCACTTGAGGCGAAAACTACCCAGAATGCATGAAAATTTGTTTGGAAATTATCAGAAATCTTGGGATAATAAAAATCTGCAATATTATTATTTATGAAAAAATCATAATATCCAAAGAAAATCTCCTTTCTTTCGGCAAAATTCATGTCGAATGATTCTAACTGAGCGCACAAGAAGGCTGCTTGCAATTCAGTAGGGTAAAAACTTCCGCCAATCTCTACCCATGAATATTTATCAGCAAGTCCTTTTAGCACTTCTTGTCTATTGGTACCTCGCTCCCATATATGTGCCGCTCTGTCTATGAATTTGTCATTGTTAATAACCAAAGTTCCAGAAAGCCCTGCATGTAGATTTTTTGTTTCATGAAAAGAATAACAGCCTAAGTCGCCTATTGTGCCTAAACAATGATCACCTTCAACACACCCAAAAGCCTGGGCAGCATCTTCAATTAAATAAATTGAATTATCATCACAAAGCTCTTTAAATAAGGCTGCATTCGCACCAAAACCACCATAATGAACAACGACAATTGCTACTGTCTGAGTGGTAATCTTGTTTTTTGCATCCTCAATATCAATCATCATTGTTTGAGGGTTAATCTCTGCAAAGATAATCTTAAATCCAGCACGAGCAAAAGCCGCAGCTGTCGAAGAGAAAGTATACGATGGCAAAATAATTTCTTGCTCTTTGTTCCATTCTCTTAACAACAATGCAGATATTTCCAAAGCAGATGTGCAACTATCCGTTAATAGAACATTTTCAACTGAAATTTTTTCACTAATTAATACTTGGCATCTTTGAGTGTAATAACCATTTCCATAGAATTGTTTTCGCTCAAAAACATCTTTAATGTATGTTTCCTCATTGCCTGTTAAATAAGGCTCATGAAATTTAATGAGGCTATTAGACAAGTGTATCTCCTATACTTTTAATAATATTACTTGGATTTACAGATAATTCTCCATAAACCATTATCTCTTCTAATCTTAATACGCCACCATCTCCGCAAAAAACTGTAACCGTGCCATCTTTGTTTATCGATTTAACACGACCTGGAATATAGCCAATGTAAAACTGTGTTTTTTCCATTTTGGCCCTAAATATACTAACCTTTTGACCATTTAATGTGGTGAACGCCCCTGGATATGGATTAGAATACGATCGAATTAAATTAATAACATCTATTGCATTATTTGACCAGTCTATTCTAAAGTCATCTGGAATATTTTTACACGTATATGTTGCTCTTTTATGGTCTTGCTCTGTCAATACAACCTTAACATCAACAAGAGATCGGTAAGCTTTTTGAATTAGAATCTCATTTTCCTTAGTAACTTTCTCCATTACATCAGAAATATAATCGTCACTCTCAATCATGATTTTCTTTTGAAAAAGAATTGGCCCTTCGTCCATTTTTTCAGAAATTTTAAAAAGAGATGTGCCTGTTTTATTTTCACCATTCCTTATTGACCAAACTGTTGGGCCAAACCCCCTATAGTTTGGAAGAAATGAATCATGAAATACATAACAACCTCTTTTAGCCAAATTATATATTTCAAATGGAATTAAGTATCTCCAACCAATAACAAAAATAATGTCACATCCATCATTCCAAAAATCTTGGTATTTACTATCATGCACTTTATTAGTTAAGAAAAAATCTATATCATTAATCTTGGAAATTTCTTTAATATCTTGAACAAAAGCAGGCTCCCACGGTTCTTCAGGAAAGGTAAATACCGCTATATCATCTTTACCGTCTGCACAATCCAAGAGAGATTGCAGGCAACGCCTACCCCTTTCTGCGGAGGCTAAAACAACAATTTTCATTATTTGGATTTAAGCAAATTCAATAAATACTGCCCATATCCATTTTTTGATAATGAGTTTGCTATTTCCCGAATTTTTTCAATCGATAGCCAACCATTATTTAGAGCAATCTCTTCAAGACATGCTATCTTGTAACCTTGTCGTTTTTCTATTGTCTCTACAAACATTGCCGCCTCCAAAAGCGTTTCATGAGTACCTGTATCCAACCATGCAAAACCTCTACCCAAGAGCTCTACATTAAGACTACCTTTATCAAGATACATTTGATTAAGTGTTGTAATTTCTAATTCACCTCTATCTGATGGCTTGACTTTCTTTGCCATTTCTACTACATCATTATCGTAAAAATAAAGACCTGTAACAGCAAAATTTGATTTTGGATTGTCTGGCTTTTCTTCTAAACTAATAGCCTTCTGATTATCGTCAAATTCAACAACGCCAAACCTTTCCGGATCATTAACTTGATAACCAAACACAGTTGCACCTTCAATCCTAGAGACTGCTTTTTCTAATATTGGTGTAAAACCATGACCCCAGAAGATGTTATCTCCAAGTACAAGACAGACACTATCATTACCAATAAACTCTTCACCGATAATAAAAGCTTGTGCTAAGCCATCAGGACTTGGCTGAATCTTGTAAGTTAATTTAATTCCAAAGTCACTGCCATCTCCCAACGCTCTTATAAAGCCAGACTGGTCTTCGGGTGTAGTAATAATCAATATATCGTCAATACCTGCCAACATCAAGACTGATATTGAATAGTAAATCATTGGCTTATCGTAGATAGGCAGCAACTGCTTTGAAACACCTTTTGTCACAGGGTAAAGTCTTGTTCCTGATCCGCCTGCTAATACTATTCCTTTCATGATTATATAAGTCCTAATCTTTCACCTTGGTAACTACCATCTTTAACTCGATCGCACCAAACATTATTTTCTAAATACCATTCTATAGTTTTCTTAATGCCTGTTGCAAATGTTTCATTTGGCGTCCAATTTAATTCATCAGCAATCTTAGTTGCATCAATTGCATATCTAACGTCATGCCCAGCTCTATCACCTACATAGGTAATAAGCTGTTCATACTTACCAATACCATTGAGCTTACTTGGTACTAACTCATCTAAGATACTACAAACTGTTTTAACAACATCAATATTTTGTAATTCATTATGTCCACCAATATTGTATGTTTCACTAATATCACCAGTAAGTGCAACATGAAGTAGCGCTCTTGCGTGATCATCAACATACAGCCAATCACGTATTTGTTTACCATTGCCGTAGATCGGTAAATCTTTACCTTCTAATGCATTAAGGATAATGAGTGGAATAAGCTTCTCAGGGAACTGATAAGGGCCATAATTGTTAGAACAATTAGTAATCAGTGTTGGGAATTTAAAAGTGCGCTGCCATGCACGCACCAAATGGTCAGAGCTTGCTTTTGCTGCTGAGTAAGGGGAGCTAGGTGCATAGGATGTTTCTTCAGTAAAAAGATCATCTGTACCCTCTAAGTCACCATACACTTCATCAGTAGACACGTGATGGAATTTAAAACTACCTTTTTTGTCATCATCTAAGCCCGACCAATAATCTCTAGCCTCTTCGAGTAAGACATAAGTACCAACAATATTGGTCTGAATGAATTCACCAGGGCCGTCAATTGATCTATCAACGTGTGACTCAGCTGCTAGATGCATAACAATATCAGGCTGGTGTTCATTAAATACACGCTTAATCTCATTAGCATTGCAGATATCTACTTGTTCAAAAGTATATCTTACATTTTTCTCAACCGAAACTAAGGATTCTAGATTGCCTGCATAGGTCAATTTATCAACATTAACAACGCTATGATTTGTATTGTCAATAATATAGCGAATGACTGCAGAGCCGATAAAGCCTGCGCCGCCTGTGATTAGTAATTTTTTATTCATATTAGTTCAATTAATCTGAGTTAAACAAATCTCTCGTATAGACTTTATGCTCAACATCATTTAGCTCGTCTACCATTCTGTTGGCAACAATCACGTCACTAACTTTCTTAAACCTTTCTAAGTCTTTAATAACCTTAGAGTGGAAAAACTCGTCCTCTTTAAATACAGGCTCATAAATTACTACCTCTATACCTTTAGCCTTAATACGCTTCATAATACCCTGAATAGAGGATGCTCTAAAGTTGTCCGATCCCGACTTCATGATAAGACGATGTATACCCACTACCTTTGGCTGTTTGGAGATGATGGAATCTGCAATAAAGTCTTTGCGGATAGTATTAGCATCAACAATAGCACTGATTAAAGAATTCGGTACATCTTTATAGTTAGCTTTAAGTTGCTTGGTATCCTTAGGTAGGCAGTATCCACCATAACCAAAACTAGGGTTGTTGTAGTGCGAGCCAATTCTTGGATCTAACCCCACCCCTTTGATGATTTGTTTGGAGTCTAGATTGTGCGATTCTGCATAGGAATCTAGTTCATTGAAGTATGAGACTCTCATGGCCAAATAAGTATTACTAAAAAGCTTTACTGCTTCTGCTTCAGTAGAGTCTGTAAACAAGACATCGATATTCTCTTTTATAGCCCCTTCTTGCAGAAGGTTAGCAAACACTTTAGCTCTATCTGA
>Ga0233443_1002684_pt1 | contig 13243 bp, 11 predicted proteins | sample SI_123_September_2_FD_182784 | JGI IMG/M metagenome (GOLD analysis project Ga0233443, IMG submission 182784) | Seawater microbial communities from Saanich Inlet, British Columbia, Canada - SI_123_September2016_200_MG | ecosystem: Environmental > Aquatic > Marine > Inlet | place: Canada: British... | reverse complement strand
ATTTTCTATGGTTTTCTGGTATTCGTTAGATTCACTTTGTATCTTTATAATTCACAAAACTAAACTATGTTATTTAAGATTTTACTATCTAATCTACTATTAAATCTACTACTAAATCTACTACTAAATCTATGACTATGAACAAGCTATTCTTGCTGCTGATAGGATTGATTTCCATTCAATCCTATTCTCAAAATGGATTAACAGAAATTCCTCTTGCTCCTGTTGATTCAACAGAACACTATTTAGCACATAAGTATGTGCATCATATCAATAGCAGGGATAATAAGATATATCTGGCATTCAGGTATGGAGGAGTAAACGCCTTTGATGGATTGAATTGGACCAAATATACCTCCTTGAATTGCGGAATTCCCTCCGATGAAACATATCATATTTCTTTTAGCGACTCTATGATGTATGTTAGTACTAATGCGGGTCTTGGTGTTTATGACGGGAGCACCTGGCAGGTTGTTAATATGTCCTCTGGTTTGCCAAACGATACGGTTCTTGCTTGTACAAGTAATCAAAATACTCAGTTTATTATTTCGGGGATTCATCTTACGGTAATGGATAGTACTGGTATAAACTCATTTTCGCTTCCGGAAGTGACTGCTACAGGATCGAGGGCAAGACTTGCACTTGATGATAATGGTAATCTGTGGATCGGGCTTGTTAATAAAGGATTGTTTTTCTTCAACGGTGACTCTGTCTCCAAAATTCAGGATGATGGTATTTTTTCTCTTGCGTTTATTAATGAGCATTTAAGGGTAGGACGAACAGATGAATTACAATACTTAAAAAACGGTATCGCTGCAGATTTGTTCGATGTTTTTGATGATGGTTATCTTCCGAATGTTGAATACCCGATTGGTGTAAATTCTATTTATGAAGGAAGTAATGGACATCTTTTCTTTACTATCGGGAATTCACTAAATGAAGTATATCAGGATCAAATTAAGTGTTATTCCGTTCATGGTGTTGATAGAAGATGTCAGGCAGTTGAATTGAACGGATTGATTTACCTTGTAGGTTATAATACCTCTGCTGATATGCTCATTGAACTGGATTTAAATTTATACAACGATTTTGAACAGGATATTTTACATGATATGACCAATGGGCCTGATTATAGTAATACCAAAGCTCTTGATATAAATAATGTAAAAGCTTCGGTGCACACCAGCGGAAGTCTATTCTGGGATTTGGGGGGGACATCGAAATATGAAGTTCCGAAAGGCAGCGGCAAAACATCCACCTTTGCGGAAGGAGTGTGGATAGGTGGATATGATAGCCAAAAAAATCTACACATTTCCGCACTTAAGTTTAATGATGGTGAATTTTGGCCAGGACCAATTCTCGATCCAAATGATACAACCAGCTTCGAAACTGCGAATGAATATGACCAGGTCTGGAAGGTCGATCGGGAAATGATCGAAGAGTATAGGTTTATGTTTGATCTCGGAGCTGTTACGGATGGCAGTTATTTTGTTCCTTTTGATATTGTGAGTTGGCCAGGTGATCATCCAACGACCGGTGCGATGATGGCTCCCTATTTTGATTACAACAATGATGGCTATTACAATTATATGGATGGAGATTATCCTCTTATCAAAGGTGATCAGATGTTATGGTGGGTAATGAATGATTTTATAGCAAAGCATGAACTATCTGGAGGAGCTCCATTAAAAGTAGAAATCTATGCATCTTACTATGCTTTTTTATATGAGAATGCTCCGAATGATAGCCTGAAAAGCATAAATAATTACACTTTTATGCACTATGATTTTGTTAATCGGTCTGGTTCACAGTATGATTCCTGTTTTATTTCATACAAGTCTGATTATGATTTAGGGTATGCATTTGATGATTATACCGGATGTAATGTGGATTTAAATTGCTTCTACGTGTACAATGGTTTGTCAATTGATGGTACTGGTCAGGCCAATGCCTATGGAGGACCAACACCCTCACCACCTGTTTATTCCATTAATTTTCTAAAAGGACCATTGGCTGATGAAGGAGATGGAATCGACAATGATAAGGATTTTGAGACAGATGAAGTTGGCGAGTGTTGTGAACTTGCTAAGTTCATGAAGAGTACATGCGGCGGAAGTGGTCCTTTAAGTTTGTATCAGGGTGATCCTCAGTCCTTTTATAACTTCATGCGTGGTTGCTGGAGCGATGGAACAAATTTAATGTATGGAGGAATCGGGCATTTTTCCGACCCAAACTCCAGCATTGTAAAATGCGATTATTTACTTCCTGGTGCTTCGGATCCTGATGGATGGGGACAGAACGGTCAGATGATGCCGGAGTGGAGCGAAGTTTCAGAAGGAAATCCGGAGGGAGATCGACGTGGCCTTGGTAGCTCAGGACCATTTACTTTGGAGCCTGGTGAAACGACCAGCCTCGATCTTGCTTATATCTGGACACAATTTCCGGATTCTGCAGGAATCAGTGACAATTTGAACTATCATTTCGATTTGACTCAGGATGTAATCGAATGGTTTAATAATGACGATTTTCCTTCAAATTATCTCTTTGAGATTGATAGTACGGCAATTGTTACTGAGCCAATTAGTCTTGAGTTTAAACTCTATCCAAATCCTGCAAGGGATATTATCAATATTGAGATATTTGGAGACTTTTATAGCAACATGGATTATCTGGTGCTGGATATTCGGGGCCGGGTTTTGAAAGGTGGAACAATAAATGCAAATTCTGTCTCGGCAATTGATGTTCAAAACTTAAGTACGGGAAGCTACTTTCTACAAATAAACCATAAGCAAAAACAGCATTATTTGAAATTCATCAAACAATGATGACGTCCTCACTTTGGAAATTAATCTTATTTGTTAATTCATAATTAGTATGTGCTTCTACTTAGATATAAAGTGATTAATTTCATTTGTTATCGGCTCAAGCGACATCAAATATCTGTAAATTGATTTCAGATCGGTTGAATCCATTCCTGCATACATGGTCCATGGCATGACGGTATTGTATTGCATTAGACTATGTTGATCATCATTTGAGTTTGCCTCATCATATGACTTAAACCGTTGAATAAAATATTCTTCTGTCCAGGTTCCAATGCCTGTCTCATTATCCGGAGTAATGTTGGGACTTGTAAGAATGCCATCGGACATATTAAATTCCATTCCCCCGGCAAACTTCATTTCAGTTATTATCTGACCCTTTTCCATTGGTGTATGGCAATCAATACAACCTCCTGCATTAACCATATACGCACCGTATTCCATCGATACCCGGTCCTTTGGAAGTATGGAATGTTCCGGTTCCGATGGAATTGTATTAATGATAATGCTCATCGGGAAATCGGATTTGGACACAGGAATATCAGATGTTTTGGCCGGTAATGTCCGAAGATAAACAATGATGCTGTAAATATCTTCTTTGTCCATTTTGCCATATCCGGGATACGGCATAATTGGAAAAAGTGCTTTTCCATGCTTGTTAACCCCACTAACGATTGCACGGTATATTTCACCATCAGTCCAGTCCCCAAGACCATAAGGTGTTATATTAGGAGCATAATAAGATCCGGGCATTCCCATTTCCTGATCAAATTTTTCTCCCCCCATTCCTTCGGAATTGAATTTCACAGGGCCGGAAAACTTTGACCAGTCCCTGCTTGAGTGACAATCAATGCAAACTGTTACATGATTGGCCAAATATTTACCCCTTTCAATCCTTTCGTCGGTAATCTCAATTTCTAAATCTTCCTGAACCGGAATATTGGGTAGAAACATGCTTAGATACATGACAAATGCGGCAATCAGAATGATAACAACTGCTATAATTTTGACAATAAGTTTCATAGTATTTTGTTCAAACCTTTCAGTATCAAACTTATGAAAATGAATTCTTAATCGAAAATATTGAATTATACCATCTGCGTCATTGGCTTTAATCTAAGCATAGTTAAAATAAGATTCTTATAGAAAAGCTTGATTCACGCACGTTTCAGAAAATCAATCCATTCTTTTATGAATAATTATCAAATTATTGTTTGTAGAGTTCTCATCAGTAGTTATTTCCGTTGAATAATCCTGTTTACCTCAACCTTGATGGACTTTGCCAATTGTTCACTATAACCGGTAATAATTTTTTGAGTGTTATGTTGAGTGTCAATAATTACAAAGTAAGGTATTGCTGTTTGTTTGTGAAATCGAAAGGTTTCAAAAACATCCATAAGAGTCAGAACCGAAGATTCATGTTTTATTTTATAATTTCTCAATAGTTCACGATTCTTACATGCACTGTTAATGCTCATTACCACTACGTCATCTTTGTACTGATCCTGCATTTTATTAAGAAATGGTATTGCCCGAATGCATGGCCTGCATCCAAATCCCCAATAATCCAAAAGAATTACTTTCGCCTTTATCTCTGAAAGTTAGATGGTATCTAATTGGAGATCAAGAAAGAAAAATTCCAAGGGTGCTTTATACGTTTTCCGCTTTACCTTATTGTAAGCATTTATCTGTTTTTGCAAATCGTAAAAATTTCTGGAAACACTTTTTAAATTTTCTACGGTATAGACACTGTCCGATTTGTAATAATCACTGTTTAATTCGTGATAGATAAATTCTCGTTCAATCAGGGCGTATTCATTTTTTGACTGGTCTTTAGAGGAGATTATTATCATTTCTACAAGCATCGATGATGCACCGATTCTGTATTGAATCCGGTCAAATTCTCTATCAAGAGTGATTGTGTAAATCTTATGATTGTCGATAAAGTTACTGTCCAGCGTTGCTCTGTTTAATATATTCCATGCCAGCATTTCCCTGTGTTGATATCCCTTTTTGAAATGATAAAATGGTGTGTTTTTAAGCCTGTAATTGAGGAAATGATAGCTCGACTTGTTGGATGAGATGGTAAAGAGAGTATCCTGAACACATCTGTAAACTTGAACACCTCCATCAGGTTTAGATAAAAATCCACTTCCATTAAATAGGATCTGATATTGGTAATCCTTTTTACCTATGGTTCTGTATGAACAGCGATAAACCTCTACTTCAATACCGTCAAGATAATCAGTTACTGTCTGCCGGGATGTGAATGAAACGCTCTCCAATAATTTGTACGCTGACATGGATTGGTTTACAATCTCTGAAATCTTTTTATCCTTTGATATTCCGCTTAAATGAAGGAACATGAATATCAACATCATTGAAAATTGGACTTTCCTCATGGATATAAATAGTTAGTTAAATCTGATCGCTGCTATAATTTTATAAATGACCGAACAATTGATTCCTTCTGAGCTATAATTCGAACATAATAAATACCCGGTTTGAGTTGGCTAATATTTAATGTAATATTCCTCTCAAGCGGGATGATATCCATAACAGAATTTCCAAAACAATTATATATAATTGCCCGGCTCATGTCTGATTCCATGGAACCAAGAATAATATTAAGTTCTCCTCCGGCAGGATTTGGAAAGAGAGAGAACTCGGGATCATGTTTGAGCTCAGTATCGCCTAAATGACAGTCAACAACATTGAAAATGATTTGAGCGGTGTCAGCAAAGCCATGTTTGTCATATACTGTTACATGCAATACCGGGTCCGTTAAATCAGGGGTATAATAGAACAGATGGGATGTTGAATCGGTCATTAAGTACAGGCTTTCCTCGATGGTATCGTTATCGTAGATAAAATCGGAGAAAGTAATTGCGGTGAATGGACCGGTTCCGTTTAAGATGGAAATACCTATGAGTGCTGAATCTCCAGCGCATATGGAGTCTTCGTAATGATAGGCCAGAAGTGAGATTTCAGTTTCATTGTCCATGCATGAGTAGAGTCCATCGCATGCCAAACTATCGGTTTTGATCATATAGGGTGTTGGATAGATGGAACTAAATGACATAGCTTGCCCGACGACAGCAAATCCACTGTCGGCCGTTGCCTGAAAGTCGTATGGAATAAGATTGTAAATGGAATAGGCAGAGTCAAGCCTGATGTTTTTATACCACAGAAAATTACCATTTCTATCGAAGCGGCATATAACGTGATCCGTGTCAGTTCCGCCATTCCCATAGCTCGTAATATTTCCATCTTCAGTTTCAAGCACATAGTCCAGTTCCTTCATATTGCCAACATAGCTTATTTTGTCCCAGACAAGTGCTCCACCGTGATCAACTTTGGCAAGATATGCTGACTTCTTTAGCTGTCCCGAGATCTCAAAGGTATAGTTACCTGTTATCAGGTATGAGGAATCCATTGTTACAGCGATGTCATTTATTCCACCGCATGAATAAGCAGGATTTCCAAGGGTTATATTCCATTCGGAAACTCCGTTAAGATCGGTTTTTTGAAGAAACAGTTGATTTACAGAACCACCTATCCAGTCGGTAAAACCTCCTGCAATCAAAGTGCTGTCTCCTGCGTACTCTATTGTCCACCCCTCAGGATTCGGAAGAAGTGTATCGCCATAGTTTTGTTGCCAGAGAAAATCTCCATCCGTATTAATTTTCATAATAACAAAATTTCGATTGGGAGTAGCTGCACCGCTTGCCGATTCCAGACTAAATCCGGTTGCATAAATGTTGTTGTCAGAATCCACTGTACAGTCGTAGAGTACTTTTGTTTGTGGTGAAAGAAAGTATTGTTTCGACCAGATAGTGTCGAACAGGGGTGAGTATTTGCTAATTAAAAATGCAAATAGATAATTATTGGAATCAAGCTTCATATAGGTATCAACGGAAATGAAATTGCCATTCATATCCGGGGTGATTCTTCCAAATGCTTCACTGTCGCTAAAATCCAGAGAGTCCGTAATATTGCCATTTTTGTTCATTTCAAAGAAGCGATCTCCTCCGTTGGATAGTATATAAGAGTCCTGAAACTCGGCAAATCCAAAGAAACCGTAATTTTTGCTTTGATATAGTTTGTTGAATTGAATGCTCTGGGCACAAAGGTATTGTCCTGAGGTGCTTATAAGTACCAGAAAGAGGAAGTGAATCTTTTTCATAGAGTATTGAAGTTTCATCCAATAAAAGTAAGCATTTAGCAACGCTTAGAAAACCATTTTTTATGCTTCTTTAGTGTTACTGTTGCCGGAGTAAATATAGGATAGACACCGACATTCTAAATTTATAGCTCAGAATGCCTGAATCTGTCAATGACATTCAGAATCCAGCATGCTGACTATTAGTTGTTTGCATTGAAGCTGACAGGCAAAAAGCTCTAATGTTGATAAGCTACTCTTTTCTGTTAGCAACTTCTCATTAGTGCAATAAAATATTTCTGAAATATGTTTTGAAAATTAGTTTACTATGTATACTTTTGCAAACCAATTATTTGTATTGTATTAAAGAAGAGAGAAATGAAAAACGGAATACATCCAGAAAATTATCGCTTAGTAGTGTTTAAGGATATGTCGAATGGCGAGCAGTTTATAACTAAGTCTACTGCTGGAGCTAAGGAGAAAATTGAGATTGAGGGTGTTGAATATCCACTGATCAAGCTGGAGATTTCGAATACTTCTCATCCATTCTATACAGGTAAGATGAAACTTGTTGATAGCGCAGGACGTGTAGATAAGTTTATGAACAAGTATAAGAAACATTTAGACAAGAAGAACGCATAAACAGATATGTTAAACCCCGCTTTTAGCGGGGTTTTTTATTATAAGGAATTCTCAGTTTCCGTCATAAATCAGCCATGACCTGATCATTTTCCATATCCCGACGAATTGCTTTCGTATAGCTCTCTATTCTTAAGTTGTAAGATTTATTCAATTTATCAGCAGAGGTTCTTTCTACTCGCATTGTTTTTCCTTAATTTTAGATCTTCAATCTACATCAGATATTATGAATTTCATTTTATTCGACGATCGCTACGCCGACCATTTATTGCCATTAACATTTACAAGGCCGGTTGCTGATATCAGAATTGGTATTCTGAAAATCAGTGAAAAATGGAAGCAACAATTGTCAGGGGACTACTCCTTTTATACAAAGGATTATTTGCGGAAGAAATATCCCGCTAATTATCAAGCACAAAGCACTTTCATTAATGGAGCAGTTTTACCGGGAAATGGCCTGGTTGAGGAGATCCTTGCTTTAAAGGCCGGCCAGGGACTTGTTAAGGATGATAAACTCATTGCACGTTCAGTCAATGATTCCAATTTCGATCTTAATCAAATAGAATTTCTTGACGGAGTAGAAGTGTTTGAAGTTAAATCGGATTTTGATTTGATAGAGTTTCCTCATCAGATTTTTAACTTGAATGGGAAAGCTCTGGAGGATGATTTTAAGCTCCTTACAAAAGATAAAGTAAGTGAACCCATTGGTTCAAGTAACCAGGTTTTAGGCAGCAATAGAGTTTTTCTTGAGAAAGGAGCTAAGGTGGAATGTGCCATCCTAAACGCAAACTCAGGACCGATATATATTGGTGTGGATGCGGAAATAATGGAAGGTTCGATCATACGCGGCCCTTTTGCAATTTGTGAACATTCTGCTACAAAAATGGGAACGAAAGTTTATGGCCCGACAACCATCGGACCGTATTCTAAAGTTGGGGGAGAATTGAATAATGTGGTTGTTTTTGGCTACTCCAATAAAGCCCATGATGGTTTTCTTGGTAATGCTGTTATTGGAGAATGGTGTAACATAGGTGCTGACACTAATAATTCCAATCTGAAAAATAACTATGCAGAAGTTAAACTCTGGGACTATGTTGTTGAAAGGTTCGCTCCAACCGGATTACAATTTGCCGGATTAATTATGGGAGATCATTCGAAATGCGGTATTAATACCATGTTTAATACGGGAACAGTTATTGGCGTGTTCGCCAATATCTTTGGAGCAGGTTTTCCAAGAAATTTTATTCCATCCTTTGCCTGGGGTGGGGCAGCAGGTATGAAAGAATATAAACTTAACGCAGCACTTTATGTTGCCAGACTGGTGATGCAACGCAGAGGAATTGAGCTGGATGAAGTTGAGAAACAAATATTAGAGCACATCTTTGAATTGACACAAAAATACAGACGTTTTTAGGCAAATTTGTCAAAATGTTCTTTTGGCATATAAGTTGACCGGAATGTCCCCTGTACAAAAAAAGACTACAAGCGCTGACAGATTGACTCGATTTTCAGGAACGATGAAATTTTAGCAGGGTAATACCCGGACTGTCAGTTGTTCAAAATAGAAAATATGGCTATAGGTAAGATAGAGTTTTCAAATATGATCAGCAATGAAACGGAGTTTATATCTATTATTTCAGATGAGGACGAGGAAAGCATAAATAGCATTGAAGCCCCGGAAATATTACCGATACTTCCTCTTCGGAATACCGTTTTATTTCCTGGTGTTGTTATTCCAATTACCGTTGGAAGAGAAAAATCGATAAAGCTAATCAAGGAATATTATCAGGGTGATCGCGTAATTGGCTGTTTAACCCAGTTAGATGTTAACCTCGAAGAACCAACAACAGTGGATATGTTCCGTGTTGGAACAGTTGCACAGATTGTAAAAGTACTGGAAATGCCTGATGGTGTAACTACCGTTGTTATTCAGGGTAAGCGTAGGTTTGAACTACAGGAAATGGTTCAGGAAGAACCATACTTTAAGGGAAGAGTCAGACTTCTGCCGGAGTCGAGAGGTTTCGATCAAAATAAGGAGTTTAAAGCAATCGTCGGGGCCCTGAAAGATTTGGCCCTGAAAGTTGTGCAGCTTTCAAATCATATTCCACCGGAAGCCTCATTTGCCATCAAAAACATAGAAAGCTCCCTTTTTCTAATCAACTTTATATCCAGTAATATCGACATTGCTTCAGAAGTGAAGCAAAAGTTGCTTCAGATTGAGGATTTGAAGGAAAGAGGTATGGAGCTGCTCACCTTGCTTACTAAAGAGATTCAGAAACTGGAGCTTCGGAATGAGGTTCAGAATAAGGTGAAAGTTGAAATGGATCAGCAACAGCGTGAGTACTTGCTCCATCAACAGATGAAAACCATTCAGCAGGAACTGGGATCCAATCCGATGGAGCAGGAAATTGAGGAAATGGCTGCGAAAGGCCTTGAAAAGAACTGGTCCCAAAGTGTTGCCGATACTTTTCAGAAAGAATTAGACAAAATTCAAAGAATAAACCCGGCATCACCAGATTATTCCATTCAGGCAAACTATCTGCATACCTTGCTGGATTTACCCTGGGAGGATTGTACTGAAGACAACTTTGACCTAAAAAATGCTGAGGAAATACTGGATGCCGATCACTTCGGACTTGAAAAAGTAAAAGACAGAATTCTGGAACATATTGCTGTATTGAAATTGAAAGGTGATTTGAAATCACCGATTTTATGTCTCTATGGCCCTCCCGGAGTTGGTAAAACATCATTGGGAAAATCAATCGCGAAATCGATCAATAGAAATTATGTCCGAATGTCTTTGGGTGGATTACACGATGAAGCAGAAATCCGGGGTCATAGAAAGACCTATATTGGCGCTATGCCTGGTCGGATTGTTCAAAATATTAAGAAGGCTAAATCCTCAAATCCTGTTTTCATTCTTGATGAGATAGATAAGGTAGGTTCAGACTTTAGAGGTGATCCATCGTCCGCATTACTGGAAGTGCTGGATCCGGAACAGAACAATGCCTTTTATGATAATTATCTGGAGATGGATTACGACCTGTCGAAGGTAATGTTTATTGCTACTGCCAATACCATAGCCTCCATAAAGCCGGCGCTGATCGATCGAATGGAACTTATTAATGTTAGTGGTTATATTGTTGAAGAAAAAGTTGAAATTGCCAAAAGACATCTTATACCAAAGCAACTGGAGGCACATGGCGTGAAAGCATCACAGCTTACTATCCCTAAGAAGATACTGGAAACAATAGTAGAACATTATACCCGTGAGTCCGGAGTTCGTGAGCTTGATAAGAAGATTGCAAAAGTATGCCGGGCAATTGCCAAAAGAATTGCCTTTGGGACTGCATTTGATAAAAAAATGGCTCCGGAATTACTCTATGAAATATTAGGGCCATCAGAATATCTTAAAGATAAATATCAGTCAAACGTTCATGCAGGAGTTGTTACCGGCCTGGCCTGGACAGCAGTTGGTGGTCAGATTCTGTTTGTGGAGACAAGCCTTAGCAAAGGGAAAGGTAGCCTTACACTCACAGGGAATCTGGGAGATGTAATGAAAGAATCAGCTGTACTCGCTCTTGAATATCTGAAGAGTCACAGTATTGAACTGGATATAAAGCCGGAAGTATTTGAAAAATGGAATGTGCATGTGCATGTTCCTGAAGGTGCTATTCCGAAGGACGGGCCGTCAGCAGGTGTTACAATGGTGACATCCATAGCTTCGGCTTTTACTCAGAGAAAAGTCAAAAGGCAGATTGCTATGACAGGAGAAATTACCTTAAGAGGAAAGGTGCTTCCTGTTGGAGGAATTAAAGAGAAAATTCTGGCTGCCAAGCGAGCCGATATTAAGGAGATAATCCTTTCGGAGGATAACCGAAAGGATATTGAGCAAATAAAAGATATCTACCTGAAAGGACTTAGTTTTCACTATGTGAATACGATCATGGATGTACTGGATATTGCCTTGTTGAAACAAAAGGTTGAACAACCAAAGAAAATATATTAAGAAAAAAGGCTGCCTTATGGCAACCTTTTTTCTTAATGCTCTAATCTTCTTCTTCAATAATATGCTTTACGCGGCCAATTTCCCCGGTTTCGAGTTGAACCTTTATACCATGTGGATGATTTGTCGATTTTGTTAAAATACGTTTAACAAAACCATCGCATAGCTCTCCGTTCAATTGATTTTGCTTTTCAACTATCTCAACTTCCTGACCAATATGAATGTTCTTTCGAAGATTGCCGTTCAACCTGGTTTCCATTTTGTAATTTATTTTAGAATTTTTATAACCAAAATTCTTAAAAGTGATTCTCCCTCATTTTTCCAGGCTCTCATGATGCCTTCCTTAACATCAAAAGTTTGATCCTGTTTCATTTTAAAGGAATCATTAGCAACGCTTAAAACTCCGTTCCCTTCTAAAACGTAAAATACAACGTCGAATGGATTCGTATGAGCAGGCAATTCCTCTCCGGGTTGAAGAGTGAGATGTATCAATTCATTTTTGTCTGATTTAAACATAATTCTCCCATCCAGATTAAAGGGTACCTTCTCGGCTTTTGTTAGATCTATAATCATCGCTGTTGATTTAATTTTATATGAACCTGGCAAAGATACATAAAGAAAGAGCGCATGCTTCAGCAGGCGCTCCAATCTATATGTTGTTGCTTCAGTGAGTCATTAAACAGCACTTACTGGTTCAGGATTCATGAACATTTCGATATCTGCTTTTACATCTGTGATTCCTCCAATTCCGAATGTCTCTACTAATACCTTGGCTACATTTGGAGATAAAAAGGCAGGAAGTGTTGGTCCTAAATGGATATTTTTAACTCCCAGGTGCAGCAAGGCAAGCAATACAATTACAGCTTTCTGCTCGTACCATGCAATGTTGTATGCGATTGGTAGCTCATTGATATCCTCTAATTCGAAAACCTCTTTCAATTTCATGGCGATAACAGCAAGGGAATAAGAGTCGTTGCACTGGCCTGCGTCCAATACCCTTGGAATTCCGCCGATATCACCCAAGTTCAGTTTGTTGTAACGATACTTTGCACAACCTGCGGTTAGAACAACAGTATCCTGTGGTAGCTCAGCAGCAAAATCAGAATAGTATGAACGACTTTTCTGGCGGCCATCACAACCAGCCATAACAAAGAATTTCTTAATAGCTCCGGTTTTTACTGCATCAACAACTTTATCAGCCAAAGCCAATACCTGGTTGTGAGCAAATCCACCTACGATTTCACCATCTTCAATTTGAGTTGGTGCTTCACATTTTTTAGCTAATTCAATAATCTCGCTGAAATCTTTCTTACCAGCTTCACCTTCAATGTGCTTAAATTCCGGGAAACCTGAAGCACCTGTAGTGAATACACGATTAGAATAATTGTTCGTTTTTCTTGGAGGAACAATACAGTTGGTTGTGAATAGAATCGGACCATTGAACGATTCGAACTCTTCGTTTTGCTGCCACCATGCATTACCGTAATTTCCAACAAAGTTTTCATACTTCTTGAACTCTGGGTAGTAATGAGCTGGTAACATTTCACTGTGGGTGTAAACATCAACACCTGTTCCCTGAGTTTGATCAAGTAGTTGTTTCAGATCGCTAAGATC
>Ga0233443_1002679_pt1 | contig 13256 bp, 12 predicted proteins | sample SI_123_September_2_FD_182784 | JGI IMG/M metagenome (GOLD analysis project Ga0233443, IMG submission 182784) | Seawater microbial communities from Saanich Inlet, British Columbia, Canada - SI_123_September2016_200_MG | ecosystem: Environmental > Aquatic > Marine > Inlet | place: Canada: British... | reverse complement strand
ATTGACATAAAAACCAATATCAAAAAAAGCATTGTCTAAAATAATTCCAGTTATCCTCTCAGGCGGTTCGGGCACACGTCTTTGGCCACTGTCTCGTAAAGAGTATCCAAAGCAGTATCTGCCATTAGTGGGTGATAACACCATGCTTCAAGAAACCATCCTACGCTTAGAAGGGTTGGATAATCTTGCGGATCCAATTATTATTTGCAACGCCGATCATCGTTTTCTAGTAGCAGAGCAATGCCAACAAATTGATATTCAAAATCCAACAATACTACTTGAACCAGTTGGTAGAAACACCGCTCCTGCAATAGCAGCTGCAGCACTGCAATCATTAAAAGATTCAGATGGTTCGATACTACTAGTTTTATCAGCCGATCATGTCATTCAAGATGTTGACGCTTTCCATGAAGCAATTAACATAGCAAGCCAACAAGTGAAAAGTGGAAAGCTGGCTACTTTTGGTATTGTGCCAACTAACGCTAATACTGGCTATGGCTATATCAAATCATCAAAAGAGAATAGCAATGGTGCACATAAAGTTGAAAAGTTTGTTGAAAAGCCAGATTTAAAAACTGCAGAAATTTACTTAGAGCAGGGTAGTTATCTATGGAACTCTGGCATGTTCATGTTTCAGGCATATACCTTTATTGACGAGCTTACAACGTACTCACCTAATATTGTTACATCAGTTAATAACGCTGTTAATAATGCCGTACAAGACCTAGACTTTATTCGTCTAGAAAAACAAGCCTTTGAATCGTCTCCATCTGATTCTATCGACTACGCTCTTATGGAAAAATCCAACAATGTTGTAGTTGTGCCATTAGACGCCCAGTGGAACGACATTGGTGCTTGTCCAGCACTATATGATATCGGTACAAAAGATAGCCAAGGTAACGTTATCAAAGGTGATGTTATTACTCAAGGTACTACTAATACTTACATTAATGCTGATCATCATATGGTCGCAACTATAGGTGTGGATAATCTAATTATTATAGACACGCCTGATGCCACCTTTATCGCCACCCAAGACAAAGCACAAGAAGTAAAAAGCATTGTTGAATCCTTGCAAGCCAGTGGCAGATGTGAAAGCACTACACACCGTAAAGTCTATCGCCCTTGGGGCTGGTACGACTCTATTGAATCAGGTGAGTACTTCCAAGTAAAAAGATTACACGTTAAACCTGGCGCCAAACTATCCCTGCAAATGCATCATAAGCGTGCAGAGCATTGGGTGGTTGTCAGTGGCACAGCCACAGTCACCAATGGCGAGCAGACATTTGATCTTAACAAAGGTGAATCAACCTACATTCCATTAGGTGCCACCCACGCATTAGCAAATAACACCAGAGAACCACTAGAAATTATAGAAGTACAAAGTGGCGCTTATCTAGGTGAAGATGATATTGTAAGATTTGAAGATATTTACGGCAGGGTTGAAGATTAAAGGTAGAGATAAATGCTAGATGACCAAACCTTTAAAGCAGTAATAAACTCAACTCCACTAATCTCAATAGACCTACTTGTTAAAAAAGACAATAAAATCCTATTAGGCAAGCGCATAAATAAGCCTGCACAAGGTTATCTCTTCTCAATAGGTGGCAGAGTGTATAAAAATGAATCTATTCAACAAGCAACAGCCCGTATAGCTAAAACTGAACTGAATATTGAGTTAAAATTAACACCTAAATTTATCGATGTTTTTGAACATTTTTATGACGATGGTATTTACAAGGATGTCTCAACTCACTATATCAACTTAGCTTATGAAGTTGATATAAATAATGAGATGCTTAATTTACCTACTGAACAACACAATGAATACCAATGGCTCAGTATTGATGAGATACTGAGCAGTAAGCAAGTACACAAATACGTAAAAGATTATTTTAGGAAGTAAATAAATATGGCAAACAACAAGGTAGCACTAATCACAGGTATCACAGGACAAGATGGCTCTTACCTTGCAGAGTTCTTGTTAGACAAGGGTTATGAAGTGCACGGCATTAAGCGTAGGGCTTCATCATTTAATACACAGCGTATTGATCACATCTTCCAAGATCCTCATAATAAGAATCCAAGCTTGTTTCTACATTATGGTGATTTAACAGATAGCTCTAATCTAACTCGAATACTCAAAGAGGTTAAGCCTGATGAAGTGTATAACTTAGCCGCACAATCGCATGTTGCTGTAAGTTTTGAGGTACCTGAATACACTGCAGATGTTGTGGCTATAGGTACATTAAGGCTTCTAGAGGCTATTAGGTTTTTAGGATTAGAGAAAAAAACTCGTTTTTATCAAGCATCCACTTCGGAGCTCTTCGGGGAAGTTCAAGAGACTCCACAAACTGAGACTACACCATTTTATCCAAGATCACCTTATGCAGTAGCCAAGATGTATGCTTATTGGATTGTGGTTAATTATCGTGAATCGTACGGTATGTATGCTTGTAATGGCATCTTGTTTAATCATGAATCGCCTAGACGAGGTGAGACTTTTGTGACTCGAAAAATTACAAGAGGACTTGCTAATATGGCCCAAGGCCTGGAAAATTGCCTTTACATGGGTAATATTAACGCTCTGCGAGACTGGGGTCACGCTAAAGATTATGTGCGCATGCAATGGATGATGCTTCAACAAGATGCGCCTGATGATTTTTGTATTGCCACAGGTGTACAATATTCTGTACGTCAGTTTATTGAATGGTCTGCATTAGAGTTAGGCATTATCCTTCGTTTTGAAGGCGAAGGACTCGATGAAATTGGTATCGTAGAATCCGTTAATGGTGATGATGCGCCCGCATTGAAAATTGATGATGTTGTTTTTAGAGTGGACAAGCGTTACTTTAGACCAGCTGAAGTTGAAACACTTCTAGGGAGTCCAGAAAAAGCAAAAGATAAATTGGGTTGGGTTCCAGAGATTACCGTACAAGAGATGTGCGCTGAAATGGTTCGTGAGGATCTTAAAGATGCCAAAAAAATAAAACACTCAACAGAATTTAAGGGGTAGGCTTTATGAAAATATTGGTAACTGGTGGTGGAGGGATGGTAGGGAGTACCTTAATACCAAAGCTAAATGGAGATATTTATACACCATCTTCATCAGAGGTTGATCTGACATGTGATTCCCAAGTGGCAGATTATTTCCATGAAAATAAGTTTGATTATGTGGTTCACTTGGCTGCTTATGTGGGTAGTTTGCACGATAATATGGAAAATAGAGTCGCATATTTTGACAATAATATTCTAATGAATACCCTGGTAACTAAATATGCGCATAATAGTGGTGTTAAGAATTTTTTAGGCGTATTGAGCACATGCATATATCCAGATAATTGTAGTACATTTCCAATTCCAGAATCTAATTTGCATAATGGTGCTCCACATAAAGATTTAATGTCATATGCATATGCCAAGCGAAGCCATGCAGTTCAGCTAGATGCATATAAAGAAACATTTGGTGTGAATTATAATTACCTTATACCGTGCAATATATATGGAATTGGAAACCCAAAACATAAAGATAGATCGCATTATATAAACGATTTAATTTTTAAAATTATAGAGGCACAAAAAAAACATAAAGATACTATAGAGTTATTTGGCGATGGCACACCATTGAGACAATTTATGTTGGCAGATGATTTTTCTTTAATAATTAGCCGATATATTGAGCTTGGTATTCAAGAATCATTTAATGTTGCACCAAATTGGAATTTATCAATTGAAGAGATAGCTGAAGTTGCACTAAAAACTTGTGGTTCAGATGGCATGGGTATCGTCTACAACTCAAGCAAACCTAATGGGCAACATAGAAAAGACGTGAATACTAGTATTATGAATACTTTAATGGATACACCATCTTTTACTGATTTAGAGGTTGGAATTAAGAGAATATATGGCCATTATTTAAAGGAATGGTTATGAGTTCAACGACTATTTTAATTGGACCTACTGGCTTTTTAGGTCTTTCATTTTTAGAAAAAAATCCAAATATAATTGCTGTTGGAAGAAGAAAAATTCCGAGTAGTCTGAGCAATAAATTTATTAAAATTGATTCAATTGATGACTTCTCCTTACTTGACTCAGTTCAATTTGATAATGTTATTTTCTTAATCGGATCTTCAGATCATGAAATACTAAATAGTCATCCAACATTAGCAATGGAAAAGAATGTTTTACCGTTGTCAAAATTTTTACATTATCTAAAAGAATCAAATAAAAAAATTAATAAAGTAATTACCTTTACCACTATGTTGCAATATGATTCTAAAAAGATCAGTAACCCTTGTAATGAAGGCCAACCAAAGAATCCGTATGTTAATAATTATGTCTTGAGTAAATATACTGCAGAAATAGTATCTCAAAGATATAGAGAATGGCTTCCAATTATTGATATTCGTCTGAGTAATGTATATGGCCCTACACCATTGAAAAGACCAGATTTAGTACCAACATTGATTTGGAAGATAATTGAAAATCAGAAAATTTCTGTGTGGACAAAGAAGCCAAAGCGTGATTTTGTGCATGTAGATGACGTGATTAATGCAGTTATAGCGTTAATAGATTCTAGTTATAGCGGGCCTGTAAATATAGGGTCTGGTGTTATGAGTTCTGTAGGAGATGTTTGCAATATATTGTCAAATCTTTCAGGTTGTGAAATTGAAGACTTGGATAAAGAAGTTTCTGGTCATTATGAGTATTGCCATGATTTATCATTAGTGAAAAGTGTAACAAATTGGGCCCCAGAATATTCTCTTCAGAAAGGACTGGAAGAAACATATAAGACCATGAGTAGGTGGAATGATGAGTAAATATTCTCTTGCTACTAGCACTTGGGGTAAGCGGGAATTAAAAGCTATCCAATCTGTAATAGATAGGGATACCTATACTATGGGGAGCAGTGTTAGGCAATTTGAAAAAGATTTTTGTAAGTTTATAGGAAGGAAGTATGCTGTTATGGTTAGTTCTGGTTCGGCAGCTAACCTGATAGCAACTGCAGCACTTTTCTACACTAAAAATCCTATGCTTAAAAGAGGTGATGAAGTAATAGTTCCAGCAGTATCTTGGTCTACCACCTACTTCCCGTTGCAACAGTACGGATTAAAGTTGAAATTTGTTGACATTGATCTAGATACATTGAATTACGATCTAGAGGCGCTTGAGTCTGCGATTACAAGTAATACTAAAATGATTATGGTAGTAAACCTTCTTGGAAATCCAAATGATTTCGATGCCATTAATAGTTTTATTAAAGATAAAGATATTTTTATATTTGAAGATAATTGCGAATCAATGGGTGCTGAATATAAAAGTAAGCAAACTGGCACATTTGGTATTGTGAGTACTTTTTCAACCTTCTTCTCGCATCATATGGCGACAATGGAAGGTGGGTTTGTTACTACGGATGATGAAGAGCTTTATCATATTTTGTTATCGTTAAGAGCTCACGGCTGGACTCGTAACCTTCCACAAGAAAACCATGTTGCAAATAAGAGTGATGACTGGTTTGAAGAATCATTTAGATTTGTTTTGCCAGGCTACAATGTAAGGCCTATTGAAATGAGTGGCGCCATTGGCATAGAGCAATTAAAGAAACTTCCATCATTTTTAAAACAAAGACGAGAAAATGCAAAGCTTTTTGTTGAGCTATTTAAAAATCATCCAGATTTTATAATACAGAAAGATATAGACAACAGTTCTTGGTTTGGGTTTTCATTGATTATTAAACCATCCTCGTCTTTACAAAGAAAAGACGTTGTTAAAAAATTAGAAGAAAATAAGATAGATTGTAGGCCAATTGTTACGGGAAACTTTACGAGAAATGAAGTCATGAAGTATTTTGATTATGAAATCCATGAAGAATTAAAAAATGCTGATTATCTGCATGATAATGGTTTTTTTATTGGAAATAGTCAAGTAAATTTAGAAAGAGAAATAAGATTTTTGACTTCATGTCTGTAAATAATAAAATATAGAATAATATTTATTACTATGATTATTACTACTGATGCATCAATTTATGAAATCGAGCCTAAGGGTGTAGTTTATCCAGCCAACTGTGATGATTTTATTGTAGTTGTAAAAAAATTGATTTCCGATGAGCAGGATTTTACTCTAAGGGCTGGCGGGACCTCTATAGGCGGACAGGCAATAGGTAATGGTGTTTTAGTTGATGTATCAAAACATCTAACTAATATTGTTAGCTTTTCTCCAGCTAAGAAAGAAGTTGTGGTTGAGCCGGGAGTGATTCAAGATGATTTAAATGATTATCTAAAGCCAAGCAATCTTAAGTTCGCTCCTGATACCTCAACTTCAAATAGGGCAATGATCGGTGGCATGATAGGCAACAATTCTTGCGGGTCATACTCTGTGTTCTATGGCACTACCAGGGAGCATGTAAAATCTGTCGAGGCAATATTATCCGATGGAAGTTTGGTTGTATTTAAAGAGGTGACTGAGTTAGAGTTAAAGCGGAAAACATCTCTTCATACATTAGAGGGTGAAATATATCGTTTTGTTATAGAATTATTGACTGATAATCATAAGGAAATTTTGGAAGAGTTTCCAGATGAAAGTTTAATAAGAAGAAATACAGGATATGCAATTGATGTTCTACTTAGGGAATACCAACCTTTTAATGTTAATGGTAAAAAGTTTAACTTAGCTCCACTTATTTGTGGTTCAGAAGGAACACTAGGAGTTGTTGTCAGGGCTACACTTGGTTTGGTTGAACTGCCTCATTGCAAAGGTTTACTGGTTGCTCATTTTTCATCAGATCATGCAGCATTGAGTTTAGTAGAAAAACTATTACAACAAGCTCCATCAGCTGTTGAATATATGGATAAACCTACACTAGAAGCGAGTAGAGGTAATATTCAACAAGCAGAGAATAGATCTTGGATTAACGGCAGTCCAGAGGCAGTATTAATTATTGAATTTTTGTCAGATACACGCAAAGAATTGGGTTCGAATTTAATGAATTGTCAGAGTTGGTTATTGTTGCACAAAAGTTATCATGTTGAAGTAATTGATGCAGAAGAGCATTATAAGGTATGGGAAATTAGGAAGGCTGGGCTGGGTTTGTTAATGGGCAAGGTTGGAGCAAGAAAAGCAATAGCAGTTATTGAAGATGCTGCAGTTCCACTAAAATATCTGTATGCATACTATAAGCATATGAAGGATTACATGTATTCTTGTGGAGTTAATGCAGTTTACTATGGGCATGCATCAGTGGGATTGATACATATTAGGCCTGAACTTAATTTAGCAAATTCTAGCGATAGAATTAAGATGATTGATATAGCAAAAGAATCATCTAAGATTGTTAAAAAATATAAAGGATCTCTGTCTGGAGAGCATGGAGATGGAAGAATAAGGGCTGCTTTTCTGAAAGAACAATTTGGCGAACATGTGTATCAATATTTGGTTGATTTAAAAAAAGCTTTTGACCCTAATAATTTATTGAATCCTGGGGTTGTAATTAGCGACCAAGACACACTGACTAACTTACGAAATGTTGATCAGCCAGTAAATGATTGGCAGAGTGGCTTTAATTGGAATAGAGATACTTCCTTTTTTTATGCAGCTGAAAAATGTAGTGGTGCTGGAGTTTGTCGTAAATCAGCTGGCAGAGGTGTGATGTGCCCATCATATAAAGCTACACGTGATGAGAAGTTCTCTACTCGCGGACGTGCGAATTTATTGAGAAGAGCTCTTCATTCTGAAAACCCTAAGGAAGAGTTGAATAATAATGAGCTTAAAGAGGCTCTAGAACTATGTCTGGGATGCAAGGCTTGCAAAAAAGAGTGTCCAGCAAGTGTAGATATGGCAAGATTAAAGTCTGAATACTTGTATCAAACACAGGGGAATCAAGATAAATTTGAATTGTGGTATATTAAAAATTTAGGGAGTGTTTTGCGATTAGGATCACACCTTCCTACTGTATTTAATTTTTTTCAAAAAAACACAATTGTTATAAAGGCTTTAGGAATCCATAGAAATATGCCCATATTGCAAAAAGATACATTAACTTCTTTTTGGAATAAAAATAAGAAATTTCAAGATACGAACAATACCACTATCTGGGTATTGTGCGATATATTTACCGAGTACTATGATTCTAACATAGGAAAAGAGCTTTTGCTTTTTCTAGAGGCTTGTAATGTTAATATTAGGCTAGTTCCTTATAAAAACTCAATAGTAGCAACGATATCCAAAGGACTTTTAGTTGAGACTAAAGAGGAGTTAGAAGGCATAAGGACTGCGCTTGAGGCAGTGTCAGAAAATGATTTTATTGTTGGAATTGAGCCGAGCGAGGCAATAGTTTGGCGAGATGAGGCAAAAGACTTAATTCAGGGCAGGTTGCCTGAAGTTATGTTATTTGAAGAGCTTTTATTAAAATTAAAAAGTAGGGGTTTATTGCCAAAATTGAATACCTTGAGCTCAAAAGTTTGGCTATATACACATTGCCATCAAAAAGCGTTAACCGATAATAGTAATTTGAAACACGCCCTGGAGTTGATTCCTGGTATTGATTTGGAGATTATAGAAGCTGGGTGTTGCGGTATGGCGGGTGATTTTGGCTATAAACACCCTAAAATATCAGAGGTTATAGGGCGTCAATCACTTGATAAATCAATGAACAAAATTCATGAAAATGATATTCTTATTTCAACAGGGTTTAGTTGTAGGAAGCAGTATTTAGATATATATTCACAGAAAACAAAACAACTGCATCAATTATTCTATGGGGCAATACAGTAGTTTAAAATAAAATAATGAATATTGAGAAATTTACCAAAGTTTATGTGTCAGAATTAAAGTCAATTTTAGATAAAATTGACCCTAGTGTTGTGAGTGATATTGTGAACTCTATAAATAAAACTATAGGTAAAAAATCTAGAATATATATATTGGGAAATGGAGGTAGTTCTGCGACAGCATCACATATGGTTAATGATCTTGGCGCCGGATTAAGAAGACGAAAACTTCTAAATTTAGATATTGTTAGTTTGGGTGACAATAGTCCGGTAGTTACCGCTATAGCAAATGATATTGGATATGAAAATATATTTTATATGCAAATGAAAGGGCTCATAAATGTAGATGATGTAATTATTGCAATATCCTGTAGTGGTAATTCGCCAAATATTGTAAAGGCGGTTTCTTATGCTAAAGAATTAGGGTGTGAAATTATTGGCATTACAGGTTTTGATGGTGGCCTCTTAAAAAAAATGTCGGATATAAATTTTCATATTGATGCGCCAAAGAGTGAATATGGACTTGTTGAGGATGCCCATATGATTTTAGACCATATTATATATTCGTACTATATTCAGTCCAAATCTAACTTTGATAGATAATTGAGAACTTTTTAAAATGGAAAAAACAAAATATCGTGCGGTTGTAACAGGCGCAACAAGAGGCATAGGCTTTGCAATCGCAGAAAGATTGTTAAGAGATGGTGTAGAGGTAATTGCTACAGGGACGCAGGAAAGCGCCAATTACCCAAATGGAGCAAGCTATTATTCAATAGATTTTATGAATGAGCGTTCAACTAATGAATTTATTACGTATTTAAAACATCAGAAGATTGATATTTTAATAAATAATGCAGGAATTAATAAGATAGGTGAATTTGCAAATATTGCTATTGATGATTTCGATCGTATTCTACGTGTGAACTTGCGTACACCTTTTCAATTGTGCCAAGCAGTTATTCCTAATATGAAACAAAATAATTGGGGCAGGATTGTAAATTTAACATCTATTTTCGGAAATATTACTAAAGAATATCGTGCATCTTATTCATCCAGTAAATTTGGCCTAGATGGTATGACCGCAGCATTAGCTGCAGAGGTATCAGAAGAGGGGATTCTTGCAAATAGTGTAGGGCCTGGATTTATTGATACAGAGTTAACAAGGAATGTTTTAGGAGATGATGGTATTTCTGAACTTAAAGGCCGTATACCTATGAAACGTTTAGGTCAAGTAGAAGAAATAGCATCGCTAGTCAGTTGGCTTGTTAGTGATGAGAATACGTATATGTCAGGACAGAATTTAATGATTGATGGAGGGTTTTCACGTGTCTAATAAAGTAATTACTATTCAATCCCATAAAGGTGAGTATGCAGCAAGCTTTATGAGTGGAGGGATGGATCAATTAAACAATGCGCCAGTTGAAAATGCTGTTTATATAATAGACCAAAATATTGCCCAACTTTATCAAAATAGATTGGGAAATATTCTATCTTCTCAAAGAGTGATAAAGATTGAAGCTACAGAAGAAAATAAGTCGCTAGACAAGATTCCTGGTTATGTCGATGAATTAGTGTCAGTAAATATTAGAAGGGGTCAGCCATTAGTGGCTATTGGTGGAGGAATCATTCAAGATATTACATGTTTTCTAGCAACAACTGTAATGCGGGGGTTGTCATGGATTTTCTACCCTACAACATTATTGGCTCAATCAGACTCATGTATTGGCTCAAAATCATCCATCAACTCTGGTGAAGTTAAGAATATATTAGGCACTTTTACGCCACCAGATAAGGTTGTGATTGATGTTGATTTTTTACAAACTCTTGAGCAAAGAGAAATATTTTCTGGAATAGGGGAGATGCTAAAGGTTCATGCAATTAATAGTCCAGAAAGTTTTGATTTAATTTCTGCTGCCTATGAAGATATACTTAAGGACCCCATGATTATGGAAGAATTTATCCATAATTCATTATCCATGAAAAAGAAGTTGATAGAAATTGATGAATTTGATCAAGGGATAAGAAACGTTATGAATTATGGGCATAGTTTTGGCCACGCTATTGAATCTGCAACAAATTATGGGATCCCCCATGGGATTGCAGTAACTATCGGTATGGATATAGCAAATTTTGTTTCAGCAGAGTTAAAGGTGTCTAATACGAGTCATTTTGAGCGCATGCACAATGTACTTGAAAAAAACTACCGTACTTATAAGTATGTTGATATCAGTGTAGAGTTATTACTGAATGCCTTGTCAAAAGATAAAAAGAATAGCGCAACACAATTAAGGTTAATTTTACCAGATCAGGATGGATGTATTAACATCGGACTTTACGATAACAACAACAAGTTAAAAAATTCTCTGGATAAATATTTTAAACTTTATGGCAAGGTTAATTAATTATGTGTTCTGTGGCGGTAGCATCTCGTTCTTTTTCAAAACATCCAATCTTAAGAAGTAAAGTATTAGAGCATTATCCTAATGCAAAATTCAATGATAAAGGGTTGTCTCTGAGTGGCGATTCTTTAGTAGAGTTTTTGAGTGGGCATGAAAAGGCAATAACAGCTTTGGAAGTGATAGATGATTCTATTTTATCAAAACTCCCTGATCTAAAAGTTATTGGTAAATACGGTGTGGGTTTAGACATGATCGACTTGCATGCCATGAAGGGTCGAGGCGTAAAGCTTGGATGGACTGGAGGAGTTAATAAACGCTCTGTTTCTGAGTTGGTTATATCATTTTCAGTATATCTACTACATCGTGTCGCATTTGCAAATGCTGAAGTAAGAAATGGCGAATGGTATCAGGTAAAGGGGCGTCAGCTATCAGAATGTACGTTTGGTATTGTTGGTTGTGGCCACGTTGGAAAGGATTTGGTTAAATTATTAAAACCTTTTGGCTGCAATATTCTTGCACACGATATTATAGATTTCAAAGAATTCTATCAAGAAAATAATATCACTTCTGTTGGGCTAGATGAGTTACTTCAGAAGTCCGATGTTGTAACATTACATTTACCTAAAAATGAATCTACCCACAACATCTTAAATAAAGATCGACTTCAAATGTTAAAGAAAGATGCGATATTAATCAACCTTGCACGTGGTGGTCTGTTAGATGAAACTGCCTTGAAAGAAATGTTAAACAAAAAAAGTATCGCAGGTGCAGCATTAGATGTTTTCTCAGTGGAGCCTCCTGTAGATACAGATTTTGCACATTTGGACAATGTTCTCATTACGCCACATATTGGTGGTAGTACTGAGGAAGCCATTCTAGCAATGGGGTTGGCGGCAATTGATGGTCTTGAAAATTACAGGGATCCTCTAGAATTTCTTTAAATTAAATTATGGTTACAAAATGAATCAATTAAAGTTTGGCATAGCAGGCTATGGCAAGATGGGAAAGATACGAGAAAAGTCGATAGTAGAATCTAATGATACGTGTATTGTTGCAATTTATGATATTGCTAATTACAAAAATAATAATAAAAGCATTATATGTTGCAAGTCTTATAAAGAATTATTAGAGTCGGATATTGATGCGGTGATTGTATCAGCCTTTGTGTCGGTTGCAGCAGAGTATGTGATACTTGCATTGGAGGCTGGTAAGCATGTTTTTTGTGAGAAGCCACCATCAATGACTTCGGAACAAATGTTAAAAGTAATCGAGGTAGAAAAAAAATCAGGAAAGATCTTAAAGTATGGCTTTAATCATCGTTTTCATTTCTCAGTTATGGAGGCCAAAAAAGTTATCAATGAAGGTGGCCTGGGTAAGATGCTGTGGATGCGTGGAGTTTATGGTAAAGCGGGCAGCATTGATTTTCATGATAATTGGAGAAATTATAAAAATTATTCAGGTGGTGGCATTCTTTTGGATCAGGGAATACATATGTTAGACCTTTTTCGCTATTTATCTGACAGTGAATTTAAGTGTTTGAATGCCCAATTGTCTAACTCATTTTGGAATGTTGAATGTGAAGATAATGCATTCTTAACATTGCAATCAAAAGATGGGGTAATGGCTACTTTGCATTCTTCAGCTACACAATGGAGGCATAAGTTTCTATTGGAGATGGCTTTTGAAAAAGGCTATCTTAATCTTGATGGAATACTATCCTCAACTAGAAGTTATGCACCTGAGACTTTAGTCTCTGGCAGGAGGGAGTTTGAAGATGTGACGTTTGCAATGGGCAAGCCTAAAGAGTCGATTACATATTTTGAGTATGATAAATCATGGGAATTAGAATTGACGGAGTTTGTTGACGCTATAAAAGGCATTTCACCAGTAGTAAATGGTACAAGTAATGACGCTTTAGAGGTAATGAAATTAACAGACTATGTATATGGAAATTTTTTGATCAATTAAAAATTAGACTAATCAAATTTAGGGTCATGACAACTTAAGCATGTTTAAAAACCTGTTAAAGTACCGTCATGAAAGTAAAAAACAAGTATGTAATTCGTTCACGTATTTCAGAGGCCAAATT
>Ga0233443_1002678_pt1 | contig 13257 bp, 9 predicted proteins | sample SI_123_September_2_FD_182784 | JGI IMG/M metagenome (GOLD analysis project Ga0233443, IMG submission 182784) | Seawater microbial communities from Saanich Inlet, British Columbia, Canada - SI_123_September2016_200_MG | ecosystem: Environmental > Aquatic > Marine > Inlet | place: Canada: British... | reverse complement strand
GAATTTTTGTTCGTCTTCTTTGCCATAAAAATAGGCGTGTAGTCATTCTACTCAACTGTTTTTGTGGTAAAGGAGACGGACAAAAAGGCCAGTAAGATGGGTAGTTTATTTATTGCGAGTTGCCTTAGGCAGTTGAATTAAAATCAGATCATATGCCTGTATCGCATACTTTCATAACGACTTAATAACATAGCATCTAACTGATCCGCTTTGGCGACAATAACCTGCGCACCCTGACGCTGTAGATGTAGAATTGTATTTTGACTGGTGGCTTCATAATCGTAAGCAGCATATGCACAATAAGGATCGAGCCAACTATTGGTTTGTTGCTGTTTCATTTGTTCAATGGATTCATCAAGCAAACTGGCGACAAGCGGACTGTGTTTAGGGGTTAACAGTCGAGTCGCCTTGAACAACTGGGTTGATGTTTCCATATCTTCAATTTCGGTAAATATAACCACCAGACTCCTACGCTTTAACATATTATTCACATGCAAGACGGTATTCAAAGGATTAAATTCATGATGACTGCTATGCAGCTTTTGTAGTTGACTGCGGAAAGCTCTCAATCCACGACTTCCACCAACCAACGGTGTCGCAATTAATGCTTCCGCAAAACTCACCAGCGCAACACGGTCCCCCTGGTTAATCGCCAGCTCTGCCAGTCGAGCAGACACATTCACATAATGGTGTAAACGAGTTAAATTTCCCAACTGAATTTGACTGCTACGTCCCGCATCAATAATGATGACCATATCTATGCTGGTTTCCTCGGCATAAATACGGGTAATCGGTTTGCCTCGTTTGGCCGTTGCTTTCCAATCAATATTTTTAAGCGGGTCTTCTTGCTGGAATGGTCTTAACACCATCAGGTCACAACCTTCAAATGACTGCTTAACAATCACTTTCTCCCCTTTTCTGGATTGACCAACACCTTTAAACTGATGTTTTAAGCGATGAGGTTCAGCCTGAGTTTGTGGCATATCAACGGGGGGGCGATTCCACCAGGCAAGTTGCCATCGACCATGAATACGATAATGTAATCGTCCAGGAGAATAGGTTTTTAGATGTGTTAAGGTAATTGGTTGTTTGATTGTTGACTGCTCATTCGCATTAATTTCGCATTGTAAAACAGTCTGATCACCTGTTATCAGATCTGCAAATGAGCACTGCAACTGTATATTCAACACCTGGTTTAACGGATTTTCTATCTCAACATTTAAGTCTTGCGGTAAACCCAGTGGTATTTTTGACGGTAATTTCAAAACAATATTCAGTAAGCGGATTTTAGCCAGATAACCTTCAAAAAATATCAACACAACAAACAATACAGCCATACTTTTCCATAGCATTTTCAATAAATCATGGTCAATCCACTGACTGCAAATACCTATAAAACAGATAATGCTGGCTACAAGATAACTGATTCTGGTTAAAGCCATTATTGAATTTGATCTCGTGGAATTTCAACCTGCTCAAGAATGGTTTTAGTGATGCCTATACCATTCAAACCCTCCAACATGGCTTCAGGGGTCAAAATCATTCGATGCGCCATGACAGCAGATGCAACCATTTTAACATCATCGGGTATCACATATTCTCCTCCCCTCAGCGCAGCCTCAACTCTGGCACACCGAATCAAAGCAAGAGCGCCACGACTTGACAGACCTAAACTGATGTCAGAGTGCATTCGACTAGCATGAGCAATAGACTGTACATATTGATAAACAGAATCAGCCACATTGACTGTTTGAACAGAATCTCTGGCTTGATGAAGACTGTTTTCAGGTAACTTTTTTATACTATTTTCCGCATTGCTAGAAACATGTCCTCCACCAGGCTGGTTATAGGTTTTTAATATGCTAATTTCTGTTGATGCACTCGGATATTGCATTCTCAAGCACAATAAGAAACGATCCAATTGTGATTCGGGCAAAGGATAAGTGCCCTCAAACTCATGCGGATTTTGTGCCGCAATAATAAAGAAATCATCTGGTAATGGGTAGGTATCCCTATCAATAGATATACAACGTTCTTCCATAGCTTGTAGTAATGCAGATTGAGTTTTAGGACCTGTTCTATTGATTTCATCGACCAATACAACATCGGCAAACAACGGGCCAGGTAATAATTCAAACTGATGGCTGTCACTATTATAGACATGAATACCTGTCATATCTGAAGGCATCATATCTGCGGTACATTGAATACGCTTAAAATCACCCTGTAATTGCTGTGCCAAAGATTTTGCCAACAAAGTTTTGCCAAGCCCAGGAACGCCTTCCAGTAAAACCTGACCTTTGGCAATCAATGCAATACAAAGATCATGAATGATAGTTTCCAGACCAAATAATGTTGTGCTGAGGTTATCTTGTAGTATGGATTCTAATTCTTGAGCGTGATTTGTCATTTTAAAGCCTTTTTAAGGTGAATTAGTAACTGATGAAGCCTAATCAAATCAATTTTGTGATTATTATCTAAGCAATTTATACTGTTTTTTAATTCGGCAATATCTTCCTCAGGTATGGCTGAACAATTCTCAATTCTAATCCAAGCCAACTCAGAATTTGACTGTGTCGTGTCATTTTTCCCACTTTTTTGTAAACTGATGTCATTGAAAAAATACCGAATTAAATTTTTGGCGACCGTCTGACTTGATAATCGTCGAGCATAATATCCAGCGGTTGCCTGGATAAATTGTGTTGAACTGATGATCGGCTGTGCATTTTTTGGTTTGGTCAGGCGGTTTATGTGCCCCAACAGATAAAGCAACCAGAAAGCACCAAGAAACCATAAAGTATTATGTAGCCTATCATCACTAAAAAAGGCATCAGGATCATATAAATCAGACAAGCCTTGATGCAGGTCATCAAAAATAACCGTACCATAAGATTTTACAGATAAATTAATCATATTTAACAGTAGCTGATTGTTGTCTGCTTTAGCCAGTGTACGATGACTAAAAATATCTGAAAAACTAAAAACCCAACCCATTCCATCGCCAATTCTTACTTGCCACATCACCGTTGAGTTAAAGTTGAGTTGAGTAGCTCGCCTGCTCGAACGAAACTTATCCCCTTGTGGGATAATATTTTTATCGATTACATTATCGTCTTTTAAAGTATCTGGTTTTATTTCTAATAAGGGCTGAATAAAGCGCGATTGCAGACTTTCAAATCTACAACTAAGATCTATCATGGAGGGCACATAACGACTTTCAATTCGAAAAACATCAGCCATAACAGGATGATTTGACTGTGGATATAAGTCGATGGGAATCTCTTTTAAACCTACAATTGTTTTTTGAGCTTGGCGAAATTTTTCTCGAATATTTAATGAAGATTGACTCGTTTTTTCCACATTGCTATCCGTTGTTGTGTCATCATCGTTGCAAACATATTGATAACCCAGTTCTTTCAGTAAATCATTAACGGATGATTCGGCATCAGAGCCATTCGACAACCATTTTGGCGAATCAACCATAGCATTCATCAAGACAATGCTGTTGCCTTTTTCAATCCAGTTTTTTAGATATTTAATTTCATTGACATTCGCACCATAAATAAATGGTAAAGTGCTAATCATCAAGTTTCCATTTTCTGTGAGTTCTTCAATTTTCCCCAAATATTGATAACGTCGGCGCAATGAATAGGTGTTTACTTGATTCTCGTCCAGCCAACGTTTCATGGCAAACAAGCCATGATTTCCGTGGTCCATGGTGTGTGGTTTGGACAATGGGATGCTGGGTTTGTCAGGCTGCATTAGCGCAATTAGAATTAATAATGAAAGCAATCCTCCCAATAATGTCATGCCATGATCACGCATTAATCACAATGCCTCAAGAATTGTATGGGTGTGACTTTCACATAGACGGAGAGACTCATCATTGACCTGATCCCCCCCATACTCTATGCGCTCAACCAATTGAACCAGATGTTGAAAACTTAATTGAGCTTCAAATTTCTGTAACAACCGAATAGTTTCCCAATTGGTGTAACTTTTGTTATTAGGTAAATAATTTTTTTCGATCAGTTGATTGATACAGTAAGATAACAAAGCAAGTGGCTGATTATTTTGTGGCAATGTACTGATTTGTGTAAAAGAAATTTGGGAATATTGGATGTTGACCAAATGATCTTTCAATTGATCATCAGATGCGCTGAATAAGACCTTGCGTTTTTTCATAAATAAACCCGCTATTTTCATTTCATTATAAGCAATCCATACAAGTACCGCTATTATCAGGCCAATACTGAGATAAAATAAAGCTTCAATGACTGATTGAAAAGATGCAATAATTTTAGATAACGAATCAATCCAATCACTATTGACTGACTTTTCTTCAGGAAAAAAATCTTTAATCCATTGGACAAATTGATCCCACCATTTCAATGTTTTATCCGTTTGCTGATGAATAAAAGATTCATCTATAATCTGTTGCAAGCGTTTTGGTTTAACTTGCCAGTGTGACGATTTAATTCGTATGGGTTTAAATTTTAATTGTTGATAATCCATTAACTCATTAATGGTCATTGATGTATCTTTTGAGAACTTGTTATCGACATGACCCAATAATTCTGGGCACAGAGAGTCCAGATGATAACTTTCATTGAATGAGATATTTGAAGATTGATAAAAAACATCTTGAAGACACAGATCAATGATCTGGTACGGTTGATTGACTTTCTCATCAGCCTGTAATGAAAATGGCAAACAAACAGCCAGGATGAAAGTGCAAATATGTTGGCTATATTTGCTGTATTTGACCATTAAAACTATTGTTCCAGACGAGCTTCCAAATCATCACCTTGCTTTCTTAATTTCAGGTCATTGAGTAATATCAGAAAAAAGCCATACATAAGTGGTGAAATGATCGTGGTAATAAGCACTGTCACGGCAGTCATAACATAGTCAATTAAGTCACTTGATTCATCGGGAGATATAAATCCTTCAGCAAATCCAGCAAAAAAACCAACAAGCATAAACACAGAGATGAATATAAATGATGGCACCATTGTCACTGTTGCTGTACGCCACCAATTCCCAGCAACCAAACGATAGCTTCTTTTTAAAGCAGTAAATACACTGACTTTATCAAGCAATATGATTTGAGCATAAAACATTAGCGCGAGCATTAAATATATTCCAGGAACAACCAATAATATCGTACCAATCATTATTGCAAACGAATATAAAATAGAACCTATAAAAAGAGGAACTATTTTTTTAAGCGACCGACCAAACATGGCACTGACAGATTGTTCTACGCCGATTGCAATATCGTGCATACGAATAATAATGATGCTATAAGTTAATAATGTAAATATCATAATGATAGGAAATGTCCATGCGTATTTTAGCATGTCATTCCAGATTAAATTGGGGTCTTGGCTGATGGGTATAAGACTATACAAATTACCAACTAGCGCACCCAAAAATGAATAAATAATAATTTGCTTAAAACTTGTTTTATATAGTTTGAATCCACTGTCTAAAATCTTACCAATTGTTTCTGGTTGCTCTGGATAGGTAAACATTGAAGCCTCTTTAATAGTCAATTTTAGTTAGGGATGCTCACGAAATACATCAACCGTTTATAAATAACATAGTACATTTCAAAATAAAAAGGGCAAACAATTCGTGTAATTTCAATTACGGCAAAATAACACCCAGCAAATAAGACCAGTGACTAAACTTTTTATCCGTCCTGGCCAATCGAAAACCAATACTGGAATGTCGATAACGAGAAGAATTACTATGCCGACTGGCTGACCGACAAAGACTGGCATAATCATACCATGATCCACCTCGGTAGCTTCGATACTCACCTTTTTCCAAATTCACAGGATCAACACTGGCAACAGACGGATACTGACTGTGCTTATCTTGCACCCATTCCCAAACGTTACCATGCATATCATGTAACCCCCAAGCATTAGCAGAAAAACTTCCTACGACCACTGTAGATTTTCTATAACGTTGCCTGGCTATTTTTGTATAGGGATAATTTCCATCATAGTTAACTTGCTCGGACAAAATAGTCTGTCCAAAAGAAAATGGGGACGTAGACCCTGCTCTTGCCGCATACTCCCACTCAGCTTCTGTCGGTAGCCTAAAATCTAAACTTGATTTTTTATTAAGACGTTTAATAAAAATTTGCACATCATCCCAAGACACATTCTCTACTGGACAAGTTTTCCCGCAATCAGCAAAAAATGCAGGATTATTTCCCATGACCGTTGTCCACTGAGCTTGCGTTACCTCATACTTTGATAACCAAAAACCATTGGTCAATGTCACCGAATGCAAAGTTTCATCTCCACGACGAGCAGATTCACTGATATCTGATCCCATATTAAAAGCACCAGGCTCAACCCAAACATATTCAATGCCTGTCACTGAATCAATCCAACTGGGTTTTTCCTTCAAATTCACTTTTAAATAAACAGCACTAGCCATCATTAATAACGAGACTAAACAAACAGCACCCAGTAACTTCCAAAAATATGATCTAAACCATTGAAAACTCTTTTTCACCTTAATAAAAAGACTATTTATCAACAGAAAAACAAATTTTTTCCCCCACAACAATACGTTTATTCTTGGTATCTTTTCTTTATTTTGTCGCCATTTTTCCTCAAAAAAAACACCCTGTTTTTCTAACTGCAGCCTATCAATCAAACCAACAAACATCTGGCCATGGCGTTTAGCACCAACTGTTAAAGGCTTAGGCATATTTTCTTTGACGGGAGGCCAGACAATATTTTGCCGAGATACAAATTTCAGTGCATTCCAGTCTTCTATGCTGGCCATGGGGATTAAATCATCAGGAACTTTTATAACCGCAGATAATAACAGAGGTGTTTTTAAATCTTCGTGTAATTGAATCAACAGTGGAAGAATCAATCGATAATCCAGTTGTTGTTTACTTATTAAATTTGCACAACCAATGACGTCATATTTCTCAAAAATCTCAACACCATCGACAAGCTTTTTTATTTCCTTGAGGTGCGAAGCATGATTATTGATGACTGCAAGACGTTCATCTCCAGTCAGAACAATACAAACATCTCTAACTGAGTGACCATTTTCATTGTATGTTTGACTACAAATTAAGAGCTTATCAATCATAAGCTTTATGGTTAACGGGTGACAAAATCAAAAGAATAAATTTCCTGATAATTATAGGGTTATATAAAATGTCTGGTTCGTATTATGATACAATTTTTAAAAAAATAAAATATTGCATCTCTTAAAACCACGGAGTTTTTATGCGCCCCAGCCAAATCAGTCTTGTTCTGAAAGAAGAATTTAATAGTATTTCTAAAGGACACCATACCCCTATTATGATATGGGGTGCGCCTGGTGCTGGAAAATCACAAATTGTTTTACAAGTCGCTGAACAACACCAAGTGCCATTGATTGATATTCGTTTATCACAAATGGAACCCAGTGATTTACGAGGCATTCCATTTCGAGTAGACAACAATGTCGAATGGGCAATCCCATCAATGTTACCCGACAAGCAAAAACACGGAGAATCGGGCATTTTATTTCTTGACGAAATCAACGCTGCCCCGCCCAGCGTTTCGGCTTCAGCATACCAGTTAATTTTAGATCGACGCTTGGGTAATTATGAAGTCCCTACAGGCTGGATTATTGTGGCGGCTGGCAATCGTCAAAGTGACCGTGGCGTCACCTACACTATGCCAGCACCATTAGCCAATCGTTTCAGCCATTTTGATTTTGATATTCACTTAGATGATTGGGTCATGTGGGCTTATGAACACAACATTGATGACCGAATCATCGCATTTTTACGCTTTAGACCCGAACTATTATTTGATTTTGACCCAGAACACAACCCCATTGCCTTTCCATCACCTCGTTCATGGGAATTTGCCCACCGTGCTTTACAGAAATTTGGTCATAATAAGGACATACTAACAGGAACCTTTCAAGCTTGTATCGGACTGGCGGCAGGCATTGAATTAGCGGCCTTTGTAGAGCACTTAGATAAGCTACCAGAGATCGAAAAAATTCTCAGTGGCGACAGTCAAATTGTTCCCACAGAAATTGACTTACAGTACGCTGTTGCAACCTCATTAATCGCCCATTGTATTAGACTAAAATCATCTCCTGATCGAGAGGTTACATTGGGACACATTTTAAACTATGCAAGTTGTTTCCCACAAAAAGAAATGGGAATCATGCTGGTTTCAGATCTGCACAGAGCCATCGGACAAGATTTATTTTCCATTGCCGAATTTTCTCCTTGGGCAAAATCTATTGCAGATGTGATGCTGTATTAATCTGATGTCAGATATAGAAACCAAAATAAGTGCCGCCAAAACCAAGCTCATACTGGACAAACCTTTTCTAGGCGCATTGGTTTTGAGATTACCTATGGTAGAAGCCGATGAAAGATGGTGCCCGACGTCTGCCACGGATGCCAAGTCAATTTTTTACAATCACGATTATTTTGATGCATTAAATATCAGCCAAATCCAGTTCGTTTTATCTCATGAAGCCCTACATTGCGCCTTATTACACTTTACTCGAAGACATCATCGCATTAAATCCAGATGGGATTTAGCTTGTGATTTTGCAATCAATCCCTTTTTGCTGAAAGATGGTTTAACTCCTCCCCCTGGAGTGATGGTTTTAGATGAATACGAAGGCATGACAGCCGAGGAAATTTACCCATTCATCGAAGACAATACAGAGGAACAAATAATGGATCGTCATCTTTACGATGACATTGATGATGATGGAAAAAATGAATCTGGCACTCATTCACTGCCACAAAATGCACAACAACAGCAAACCAGCCCTAGCAATCAAAACCCTGACAACAACCAACCGCAAACAAATTCAGCACAACCTGGTAACAGTCACCACAAAGAGCTCCCGCCCCCTTCCTTATCTGAACTAGAAAAACAACAACTGGCAACTCAATGGAAGCAACGCTTGGCTGGTGCAGCTCAACAAGCGAGTCAAGCAGGAAAGATGGGAGATGTCTTTGCCCGACTGGTTGACCATTTAATACAACCCACCCTATCCTGGCGCTTATTATTAACCAAATATATGATGACTTACGGCAGAGAAGATTATAGCTATTTTCGCCCTTCCAGACGTGAAGGCAATGCCATCATACCAGGATTACGCAGTGCTCAAATTGAAATTATTGTCGCTCTCGACACCAGTGGATCAATTAATTCCTCTGAAATAAAACAATTTTTATCCGAAATCAACGCCATTAAAGGACAAGTTCGAGCAAAAGTTACCTTACACGCTTGTGACCACATTCTTGACATTAATGGCCCCTGGCAATACGAACCTTGGGAAAATGCTGATTACCCCGCTCATTTTAACGGTGGCGGTGGCACCAGCTTCATTCCTATCTTTAATTGGATTGAACACAAAAATATTCATCCTGATTTATGTATTTATTTCACCGATGCCAAAGGTAAATTTCCCAAACACCCACCAAATTACCCTGTAATGTGGTTAGTCAAAGGGAAAGCTAAAACACCTTGGGGTCAACGAATTCAATTGAATTAATTATCATGGAACTATCAAACGAAGACTCATTAAGACTCAATGTCATGCTTAGCAACGCCAATGCCATTCGCATTGACGAAAACAAAATGATGGTTTACGGATTATCCGATGACAAAGAGTTTTCAATACAACTCAACCCCAATTGTAAAACTGAAAAGTATTTGAAGATGGTTCGTGAACTATTATCTACATTTGCCCTAGGTTCACCCAAAGGCTACCCCGTATTCATCAGTCGATGGATACGCATGGATCAATTAAACAATATTGATTTAAGCAAATTATTACTGCTAGGCGAACCTGAAGCCATTGTCGCCATCGCAGGATCAGCAACGTTAACCAATCAACTGGCAAAAAAGGCATGGTGGGCATCTCCCACGGCTGAAAATGCTCGTTTCATGCTAAAAAACCCAAATATTGCACAAGATACGATGGGTAAGGTACTGGCTCAATATTTGTTTGAATTCTTACCTTTTGAAACTGAATCCAAAGAAATATTAAATACCGTCCCTCTCATTTTGCAACGAGACTTAATCAATCAATCTCAAAAAGATAAATTATGGCTACAAGGCAAAAGAAAAAAAGTTTATAGACTTGGTTTTTTATTACAATGCCTCGACCAACTACCCAATGAAGCACCACAACGCAGTGATCTTGAAACCATCCGACAGTTTATTGAAAAAAACCAGTTAAAACATCCACTAACAGACCACCTAATTAAATGTTTGAGCCAACATGGGCAATCTTTTATTAAAACCTGTGAGGAAGTATTATTAAAACCAGGAGATCAAGACATGGTCTCCACTTTATTTACAGTCATGGAAAATTTATTCAGTCCTTGCCAACTTGAAATGAATGAGTTTGATCAAGTACAAGACATCATAGACTATACTGATACCCAAATAGATAAACTCATCAATTCATCTAATTTAAACCATTCATTGTTATCTCAACATTTCATGCTGGATGATATTAAGTCATTAATTATTCTAGCCCAACTCAAAGAATCACACGTCATGCCTATTCTTGTTCGTTCTTCAGCCATTGGAAGCGTTTTGAGAAAACAGCTTAATCCCATTTTTTCTCTGATTTTGATTCACATTAAAAACTTGCAAACTGCAAAATCGTAAATACAACTACTCGCACTAGGAGGCTGTCCGAAAATAGAGTTTGTGAAATTTACACCGCAACATATTGCGTTTTATTACTTGATAATACACTGTATATTGTGGTTAATTTTTAAAAGTTTGCATTCTCGGACAGCCTCCTAGTAAAAACCCCTAGACTTTTTCCAATAAACTACAACTCACTGTTTTTTCGACAATAAAAAAGTTATCCACAAAACCTGTGGATAACTCTGTGGATAAAACTCAATTGACAAGGTACAAAGCCCAACCAGTTAAGCTTTTTGTTAAAATGATCAAAAGTTGAACAGGCTATTTTTACCCTATTTATCATACACTTAACACAATTATAATTTACTTATATAGATTTTTCACAAAAAAAAATTTATAGCAAAATAAATTTTATTTGATGTGGATAACTCTTGACTTATTTTCTTTAATTGAAATTTAACATTGAAATTATTGATCTATAAAAAAGTATAATCGTCAATTTAAATTTTAAAATTTTTACAGGTATATTTTCCACTAGACATAGGTATTTACCCTAAAAAAACTCGTAAACCCCTGTTTTAGAATAGTAAACAGAGTTTATCCACAAAATCTGTGGATAACTCTGTGAATAACTCGCTATTGACATCTCAAACCCAGTACTACAACGCCCTTTATATTAGAATGGCAACATTTTAGACAACCAACAATACGCATATAATTCAATCACTTAACAAGTTAATAAAACACCAAATTAAATTTATTAACAATTTATTTTAAATAAAATTAAATTGAAATCAGTTGTGGATAAGTATTGACAAACACCATTAAAACTTATCACCAAATCGATACATTGCAGATAAATTCACATAAAAGCGAGTTGCATCCGATTCATACGTTTGTGCCGACGTGGTAATAAATGTTGATAAATTGGTCGTAGTGTTAGTTAGTTTGACAACATCCTTAATTTCACCTGAATATTTTCCAGTTCTAAAACCAGTGGTTGCCGATAAAGTAATGTGTGAACCAATATTGAGATTTACACCTGCTTTTAAGCCGACGCCATAACCGAAAATACTGACATTATCAGGAGTAAACGTCCCCGTTACATTGCCAACCGTCAAACTACTGCTAGTATCTGCTGTTGTATCACCATCAAAGCTACTATAATAAGAAAAGAATATTTCTGGTCCCGCCCAAATCCTTAATTTTTCCTTTCTGATTAAACCAAACCCCAACGTGTGACTCATATTAAGCCCTTTAAAACCATTCAAAGTGCTATTATTTCGCTCACTATTTTCAAACCCCACCGTCAAACGGTAATTCAGCAACTTGTCTTTAGCCAACGTGGTATCAAAAATAAAACCAAAACCTTTCAAGTCATTGTCTGAACTGAATGCCTGAGTCGAGGTGATATCACCATTAATATCAGTTTGATCTTGTGTGCCATCTTCACTTTCACTGCCAAAATGCGTATAGACACCGACACCAAATGCATGGGCATTTGAAAAACTTAAGAGTAACGCAATGAGAAACATTTTTTTCATACTGAATCCTTAATTAAAGAGTATCGCTATTTTATTGATAATTGATTATAGTAGATTTAACTTGATGATTTTCTCATCATCAACATCGATATAACTCAACTCAACCAATAAACTGATAACTGGTAAAATGCCTGCTTTAGAAATCAATCAACTAACTAAAACTTACGCCAATGGCTTCAGTGCTTTAAAAGGTATCAACTTAACGGTTAAATCAGGTGATTTTTTTGCTCTACTGGGTTCCAATGGCGCAGGAAAATCAACAACCATTGGCATCATTACCAGTTTAGTCAATAAATCATCGGGACAAGTAAAAATATTTGGTCATGATCTCGACACACAACCAGGTCTCGCTAAAACTTATGTCGGACTGGTCCCACAAGAATTTAATTTTAATATTTTTGAACCCATTATCGAGATATTGATTAATCAGGCGGGCTATTACGGCATTCCCCGAGAAGAAGCGACAGAAAGAGCGGAAAAGTACCTAAAACTACTCAATTTATGGCAATTCAGACGAACCATAGGGAAAAATTTATCAGGAGGGATGAAACGTCGATTAATGATTGCACGAGCCTTAATTCATCACCCAAAATTATTAATTTTAGATGAACCAACAGCAGGAGTCGATGTTGAAATCAGGCATTCAATGTGGCATTTTTTGCGAAAAATTAATAAAGAAGGCATCACCATCATCCTGACCACACACTATATTGAAGAAGCCGAAGAGTTGTGTGACCAAATTGCCATTATTAAAGAGGGTGAGATTATTGAAAATACCAGTATGAAAGAATTACTCAGTCGAATAAAAAAAGAAACACTGGTTTTTGAAATTAAAGATCATTCTACGGGCATACCCTCTCACATTGAGGAATACCAACTCAACCTTGTTAACACTAATGTACTGGAAATTAAAATCACCAAAAATCAAAGTATCAATCACTTAATTAACACATTATGCCAACATAAAATTGAGATCATTAGCATGAGAAATAAAAACAACAGGCTGGAACAATTATTTATTGATCTGGTAAAAAGCA
>Ga0233443_1002665_pt1 | contig 13287 bp, 6 predicted proteins | sample SI_123_September_2_FD_182784 | JGI IMG/M metagenome (GOLD analysis project Ga0233443, IMG submission 182784) | Seawater microbial communities from Saanich Inlet, British Columbia, Canada - SI_123_September2016_200_MG | ecosystem: Environmental > Aquatic > Marine > Inlet | place: Canada: British... | reverse complement strand
ATAAGCAAATCTTTCTTAATGGTGGCAATGCAGATATTGGACGGATAGACAGGGTTATCAAAGATGTGGAACAATCCATAAGTATGCCGGTACTCCTTAAGAAGTATTTGGGCCTTAACGCCAAAATCATCGGTTTCAACATCGATCCGAAGTTTAACGATGCCCTGGATGGCTTAATCATTCTGGATATTTATGAGGTACCCCGAAACGTCATTGAATCATTGGTGAAAGAAATAAATGATGAGAAGTTACTTGAGAGATTCACTGCTCCTGAGCACAATGAACTGGTTTTCAAGGGTAAATAAAATTTTTCAATTGCAAGATGCCCTGCTGTTCCAGGAATCAAATAGTATCAACAAGTAAATGAATCCCACAAGCCACTTCAGCCACTCATTCCTGCGCAGGCAGGAATCTATATGAATTGAAACACAAATAGCAACAATATTCCAGGGTAACCGGCCTTTGGCTTTAGCACAAAAATCACGTCCATCCACCGGTAGAATTATTGTATCACTTTTAAAGGATCATCATCCGGTGATTGCGCTGCGCGCACCTTAACCACGGATTTCACCTGTGGCTATCATATTGGTCACCTTCGGCGACCTTTCAAGAGCGAGTCAAACTGTTGTTCCATGATTCCGGATCAAATTATATCGCAGCTCTTAATAGAGGTAACAGTAAACTTTTATTAGGAGCTTACAGCCAACAAAAAAGCCGTTTGAAGCTAATCAAACGGCTTTCAAATATTGTTATTATCGCTCTAGTAAACAATTACTTTTGCGCTCTTTCTATTATTGTTTGACATTGCTGAAATCAGATAAGTTCCAGGTTCAATGTCATTTACATTAAGTTTAATGGTTTGTAAACCGCGTACCAGATGATGGTTTTCTCTCCTCACCAATCTACCGTTCAGGTCATACATCTCAATTAATAAATCCCCGGTTCTCATCATATCATATTCGATGGAAGCAAGATCATTAACAGGGTTAGGATATACCTTCAGATTACTGGCAACACTGTTAACATCATTATCAGAAGGTACTTCTTCGACACCAACAGCCCAATCTGCTGACTTAAAGATTCCTCTACCATGAGTTCCAACATAGATATGGCCTCCATTGTTAATTCCGGAGTTCCATTTATTTGTATGAATTTGCTGAACAAGGTCTGAAACCAACAGCTCAGGTAGATTTTCTTTATCCTGTACACTATTAGTGTTCTGAGAAACCCATTCTGGATTTGGATCACCTACTGCATCGGTTGAATAAACACCAAAGTGAGTTCCTAAGAGTACCTGATTTCCATCTCCTACGTTAAATATTGCTGCATAAACCGGTGCATCCGGCAATTTAGTTTCTCCGCTTCCGTCTTTCCCAGTGAAAGATGCAGCAGTGGTTGCATTACTGGAATACCATACATGGGTTCCGGATCCAAAACCTGAAGTAACAACAAGAACACGATCGGCATTATTTGGATCAACTTCTATATCGTTGATAAAATTATCAAAAGTTTCAATGGCTTGAACATCCAGATTGTAATCTTCACTATCTTCGGTCCAATGCATTTGATCGTAGGTTCGTGAATTACCAAGATTGGAAACTCGATACAGACGATTATTAACTGCAAAATACAGGTTTTCACCATCTTGCGAAAACTTCAATGCACGGAAGGCATTATAATTATGATTATCAATCCCCAGTTCCAGGACCTGCGCCCATGGTTGATCTTCAGCCAGGACATCAAAGTTTACAGGCTTTCTTGTGATATAAAGTTTATATAGTGTATCCTGTGGATTCTCCCATAATAGCGGAACTGCCATCATTGCCTGATAAGTATCCTGAACCTTAACTACGCCATTTGGATATACCGGTTCTGTTGTGACGTGATAAAGAGGACGTTCATAAATTGAGCTAGGAATCTTAAGGGTTTCACCTGCTCCGATAGTTAGTTTGGAAAGAACTGTGATCCCTCCATCCTCAGTGGAAAAATGTGTTGTATCAACAGAGAAATCGGAATATTTCTGTTCAAGTTCAGCATAATACTCATCAAATATATCATATGAAATATACTGAGGAATATTGATCCATTCAACTGTATCAATACTCTTCTCATCATAAAAACTCTCCCAAAGATCATACTGAGTCACGAAAGGAGCAACTTGAAAATTACCAATATTATTGGCATTGTCCTTCCAGTGTTGGTATAACAATGTACGATTATAGAAATTACGGCCTGTTGCATACATATTTGTACCGGGTTCCTGACTTCTTCTAATTCCTCCATAGTAAATTGACGCAAAGGTTACCCGTGGATCCAGCTCGGAAAGAAAACAGGTTGCACCGTCACCATCATAAATTTCGGTAAAATTTGTTGCTGTATTACCGGACTTATCGTTATACTGAGTTCCGTTATCCTGATTTCCGCAGATAACATTATCGAATCCGTCGCAATCTATTTTATAAGTTTGAACCGTATTATAATTTTTGCTGGCATGCAGGAAGGAGTTTCCTTCGTTGGTTGATTTAAAGATTCCGCCATCTGTTCCAATCAGAATGGTATTTGAACCCTGTCCATAATCAGGATGAAAAACAATGGCATGATGATCGGCATGCACATAAAGTCCGGTTAGGGGATTTACATAACCATTTGATATCTGAGGCCAGTGTGATTCATCGGTAGAAGACCATCTGTACATATTTGCCTGTCCACCAATTAAAACACGATTTTCATCATTTGGAAATACTGCAATTGTGTTGTCATAATGTCCCTGGTCACCTAAAGGTTGGAAGTATTGTGAACCACCGGGCCCTATAACTTCCCAGTTCTCACCTTGATCGATAGTACGATAGACTCCCTTTAAAGTACTGCTAGAGCTGGCAGCCTGACAATAGATATAATTTGGATTACTTGGTGCAAAAGCAAACTCAAGCCTTCCTCCCGGAGCCCATGGGCCATCAAGATTTCTTTCAATATTATCCAGGTTTCCCTGCTTCGCGATGAATGTTTTAGCGTCAATGCTGGCAACTACTGTTCCGTCACTTCCAACTTTAACGTCATGCGTAAATTTTCCCTTATCAGTGCTTAAAGAGTCAATAGTATTCCATGAGGTACCGGCATCGTTTGAGACAAACAATCCGCGATGGGTTGCAGCATAAATTCTGGATGCATCTACCGGGTCGGCGGCTAACCTGTTCACATAAGCAAATGCCTTCTGTCCGCCAACTTCAATGGTCCATGTTTCTTCCAGGTGTACAAATTCGTCACTCCCTGCTGCTTTTTTCCAGATACCATTTCCTGTTCCCATCCCATAGTGTACCGTCATACTACCACCACCTCTTGGGCTACCAAACAATGATTCACCAGTACCAATGTAGATATCACCGTTGGCTGCCTGGGTTATTGAGCTTACAAATAGGTTTGCAACATCATTTGTGATGCTTGTACCTTCATAGTTCACTTTACTCCATGACTGGCCTTCGGTTGTTGATTTCCACAGGCCACCACTAACTGCTCCCGCATAGACAATCGAAGGGTTTGTTTTATCAAAAAGAATAGCACGCGTTCTTCCACCAACATTGTCCGGTCCCATCTCACGCCAAATAAAGTTTGTCTCCGAAACTGATTTTCTTCTTGACTGTTGTCTGGCTTCCTTTCTAGCATTCTCAACTGCCACAGGATCAATATTACCGTTGATATCAGCCATTCTGCTATGCCAGTATTCCGCAGCACCTCTACTACTATTCTCAGCATACATTTCACTATCTGTTCTTGGCACATATTGACATTCTTTCTCATTCGTATAGAATGTTAAAGCTGTAATACCTGCAACAATAAGCCCCGCAACGATCAATAATAATTGCTTCTTTTTCATTTTATAATTGTTTCAAATGTCTATGTATTCTACATTTTTCAGAGCCATAAAAGTACAATAATCTGTAAGAAATAAAAACAATTTAACACTCCTTTAAGACACATGTTCTAAAGCATATACACCGCTCCTTTCACGCTCATTTCCAAAATATATTCCTGATAAAGATTACATTAATTTATCAATTCCACAAAGTCAGAAAAAAATAATGTAATTACTTCTTATACAATTGTTCCTAATTCGGTCGAATTGTTAATAACTATTAAGCTGTGACGCAGCTTTCGGAGACTAATAGGCATCCAGTATGCGGCCGATCCGGTAGCTAAGAAATGCTGTTACAAAGAATTGCTCGGCCCTGCCCTCATCGGAATGCATAATATTCATTTTTTCCATAAATACATCGATCATAATCCCAACATCGAAGGCATTATAAAGATCGTCGCTGGTTCCATAGTCAAAATTAAGCCCCAAAGTCAGATGAAGTCCGGGTACAATTCTGGTATCTCCAATACCATCGAAGTAGGCAGCATTACCGGTTATGGTTCCTCCTCCTCCATGAGAATTGATCATATTGTTTTCAAGAAACTCTACAAAACCTTCGGTGGTTCTCTCCCCACTAGGATAAGTTACTTCGTAGAGCTTGGGTTTCAGAAATCCAAAGTTAGGTCCAAGTGTAATGTAATACCTGACGGCAATACCTTCCTTATCATACTTGCTAAAAATCTCCTTTTGGTAACCATATTCGATATGAAAATTATAGACGGAGTTTACTTTACCATAAACGAAAGGTTTACTTTGATTTAGATAGGTAATTGAGATTTCCTTAGGGTGCTTAATATAGTTCAGGCCTCCTTCAATGAGCATCTTTCTGCTTACGGACTGAAACTTTCCATATCTGAAAGAAGCGCCATAACCTCGTGTATTCAAATTAACACCAAGTGATCTTTCGTTGCGGAAGATAATTTTTGTATCATCATCGATTTCACCCTGAGCGTAGAGGTTCAGAGATGCAAGCTGACTAAAAATCAGCAGGCATATTGATATGAAGCCTGTTCGTGAAATCATTATATGAGAAACGAAAGTGATACCGGATAAGTATCCTTACTAAAACTATTTTGCAGGTTCAATTTAAACAGTTGCTTCCTGCTCGGTCTCAACAGATCCATATGCCGGGCAAGGTTGGTGTGACTTGCAACTTGACATGCCGATTCCGGCTAAAATTAGGATCGCTAAGATGACATACGCCTTTTTCATAAAATTCTCCTTTTGAGCAATTCTGTTAACATCAACAAAAATATAATTTTTTTGTTTTGAAGGGCTTTATTTTTATTAACCCATACAATATTACTAATATTGCTCAGTATTATTCTAAACTTTTCACAAAAATGATTCAACAGATTTTTGAACATCGTTCAATTCGCAAATATAAAACGGACTCGATTCCTGAAAACGTACTGAATGAAGTACTTCTGGCCGGAACGAGAGCATCCACCACAGGAAACATGCAAGTGTACAGCATCGTGGTTACGAAGGATAATACCCTTAAAGAACAACTATGGGCGTCACATTTCAAACAGGATATGGTCAAACAAGCGCCAGTGGTGTTGACTTTTTGTGCAGATTTCAACCGATTTAACAAATGGTGTGAATACAGAAAGGCAAGCCCGGGCTACGACAATTTCTTATCATTTTTCACAGCTGCGATTGATGCTTTGCTTGTTTCTCAAAATGTATCGCTCGAAGCAGAAGCTCATGGATTAGGAATCTGCTATCTGGGTACGACAACCTATATGGCGGAAAAGATCATAAACATTCTGGATTTGCCAAAGGGAGTAATTCCGGTTACTACCGTTGTAATAGGTTATCCTGATGAGCAACCTGAGCTTACCGATCGTCTGCCATTGGAGGCGCTTATTCACAATGAAAAATATTCTGACTACAGCAAAGAAGATATTGACAGACTATACAGTGAGAAGGAGTCACTGGATCAAACAAAAGAGCTGCTCGAAATAAACGAGAAAGAAACACTTGCTCAGATATTTACCGATAACCGATACAAGAAAGCTGATAACATTCACTTCTCCAATGAGTTGTTGCGTATACTGAAACAACAGGGCTTCATGAATAATGACTAATCCCGAAAGCTCATAAATTAAAGCTGATTTCAACACACCAGTAATGAAAAGATACATAGCTATACTTCTGCTTCAGTTATTGATGGCAGGATGCTTATACAGCTTTTCTCAAACCGGACAGGTTCAGCTCAGCTATGTTCCCGCTGATAAAAACCATGAGTTTGCTTTCACAATTCAGCCAGAACAAACTGATTCTCCCGGCTTGAAAAAGCACATGGCCAACATTGTGTTTGAAATGCAGTCGCATGGCTACGTGAATGCATCTGTTGATAGCTTTATGCTGTTCGATACCACCCTTATTATTCACTATTGTACCGGTGCAATGTTCAGTTGGGGTAACATTAACATTGAGGGATTAGACGAGCAGGAAATTCGAAGTTCCGGAGTCAGACTCAAGCGAATCAAGGGCTCAAAAATAAGGGCTCAGGAATTTAGTACCATCACCCGGAAAATCATTATAGAACTGGAAAATACCGGTTATCCTTTTGCGCGAATAAAGCTGGTTCCTGAAGAAACGGAAGGGAAACAAATTGATGGAATTTTACGCGTTACGAAAAACAAACGATTCATTATAAAGGATTTTCATTTGAAGGGCTATGATAATATCTACCCTGAATATATTTATCGTCAGGTTGGTATTCACCCGGGAGATCCCTATAATGAAAAGCAAATTCAAAGCATTGGCGGGAACATACAAAATATTCCCTTTTTAGAGACCATCCGGGCCCCTGAAGTTGAATTTCAGAAGAGTAGTGCAGATATCTTTCTTTATGTAAAGAAGAAAAAGGCCAACCGGTTTTACGGAATCCTTGGCATCGCTCCATCAAGTGAAATTACGGGTAAGGCATTACTAACCGGAGAAGTAAGCTTACTTCTGATTAACTCAATAAAACGAGGTGAGACAGTTCGCTTCGACTGGAAAAAACTGGATCAAAGCAGCCAAAACTTGTATCTGGGATTTAGCTATCCTTTCGTGCTCAAATCGCCGATTGGTATTGATTTCAGCTTTATCCTTGATAAACAGGATAGTAGTTTTCTGAATACGAATGCAAAAAGCGGACTTCAGTATTTACTACCTGGAGGAAATAACATTCATGTATTTTACAATATTCTGGTATCCAACAAGCTTCTGGACAACGCGGAGAATCTTAACAATAGTAAAGCAAATCTCTTTGGTATCGGTATTGCTTTCTCAAAATTGGACTACCTCTTTAATCCGCGCAAAGGATTTTTAACAGACCTGGAAATCTCTACCGGAGCCAAAAAATTTACATCCGATGAAAGCGCTGAAAGCACCGCGCAAACAATTTTCAAATCATACGGAGAACTATTTATTCCTGTATTTAAGAATGCAACTCTCCTTTTTAGAAGTCAAACCGCTTTGATAAAAACAGATCAACTTTATCTCAACGAGTTGTTTCGCATTGGTGGATTAAAGACGATTCGGGGCTTCGATGAACAATCTCTGAATGCTTCATTCTACCAGACCATTAGTATTGAACCGAGATATCTGTTTGAACAAAACTCAAACGCCTTTCTATTTTTTGATTATGCTTTTGTTGAAACTAACTACACTGATTTCACCGGTAGTAATAAGCTAATAGGATTTGGACTTGGAACCAGTTTTCAGACGAAAGCGGGAATATTTACTGTAAGTTATGCCCTTGGTAAAGAGGAACAATTACCTGTACAATTTCGCAACGCAAAAATTCACTTTGGTTTTGCCAACCGCTTTTAACGCTTCTACAACAAAATGAAAAAGCCGACCTCAGTTTATTATCCAGCTTTAATTCGACGGATAGATTAAGCTGGATGAAGCAGACATTTTTAATTGATATCCCTGGCCCGGTATTAGTGATCCAATCTGATTAACGAAAGGTGGCCAGTAAACAAGGCCATCTCCTGTTTTGGCAATCATAATATTAGACAACATTGTTGACCACATGGTTTCCAGAGCACCCGGTGATTGTCTCAGGTAGCCGACAATGCTCCAGCCTGCAGGTATTAGCAAACTAATATTTTCAGGTTGAACAGCAAAGCCTTCAACATTTAAGGATTGAACAATCGTAACATTGATCTGGTAGCCTTCTCCAACATCTAAATTACCTATCCCATTAAAAAACGGAGGCCAGTAAACATTCCCGCCACCATCTTTAATAATAAGCAGATTATTGACTATTGGTTGAAACAAAGAGTCAACATTTGGCTGCAAAGGATCAATATAACTTGAGAAAATGCTCCAGCCTAAAGGAAAATTAAGTGTTTGAGTTTGTGTCAGTGGCACCTCAAGTGCAGCCAAACCGCTTAGTCCATTTACTGTAAAGAACTCTGCATTGGCGAACTGGCTCGTATTATAAACTGCTGTTGCCAGATAACTTGTGCTATCGCTTGCATCCCAGAGCATCCATTTAAACTCTTCATTCGCGGCAAATCCATCGATCATACCAGTTTGTGCTCCCCATGCAGTAACAGCCGCAGCATTGTTTTCCCATTTAATATATCCTCCGCAGGCCAGGATACCCAGTGAATCGTAAAATACACCAATGTAATCACCCGATTCAATCTGTACACCTCCAATTGTAATAGGAATGGTATTTTGAACCAGCACTGAATGATTGGCACCGGTATTGGCAAAGTACCACCCGGGATTTGGATCTGAAACTATCAGGCTACTTATTCCACTCAGTCCATTTGCCTGAAAAAGTCCATCATTAACGAAGTTTGTTGTATTGTAAGTAGCAATAGCGATTAACTCAACACTTTCCGATGCATCCCATATTTTCCATTTAAATTCTTCATTAGTGGCAAAGCCATCCACAAAACCTGTTTGAGCACCCCAGGCGGTAACTGAAGTAGTTACACCCAGCCATTCTGTATAACCTCCGCAAGCCAGGGTTCCAAGAGAATCATAAAAAACACCGATGTAATCACCTGAGTCAATGCTATCTCCGTTAATTGTAATTGTTGCAAAGGATGGGATCAAAATCGAATGATTTGTTCCTGTATTGTTATAAGTCCAAGATGGAGGATTGCCAGTTTGAATATTCACAGTTAGATCATCACTTGCATAGCATCCATTAATATCACTTACCGTACAGCTGTAAGTCCCTGCAGCACTCACGCTTATTGCTTGACTTGTTTGTCCGGTACTCCATAGGTAACTTTGCTGACCTGCTCCCGCGTCCAGCAGAGTGTTTTGGCCTGAATTAATAGTCTGATCAGGACCCAGATCAATCGATGGATTTGTCAGGACCGTAACCTGAACCACTGCTGAATCACTTGTTGAATAATAGCTTATCGTATGAATACCTGCACCGGCTGATGCAGGATTAAAAGTCGAACCGGTCACACCATTACCACTGAATGTTCCTCCGGAAGGAATACCGATCATAATTACCACTGAATCCGACTCACAATAAATTGTATCCAAACCATCAATTTGCACCATCTGATAAGTGCCATCCAGATACACGGCACCGGTATTACCGGGATCGAGCCAATTCTTTAATCGCTGGGAAGCTAATGTTCCATTGGATATCCAGGAATAAGAAAACTTTCCATAGTAATCGGCCCATGTCGGCGTTGAGCAATAGGAGCTTCCTCCTGTTAAATCGCCAACTACCCGACCTGCAGCATTGAAAATCGGAGATCCGGATGAACCACCTTCTGTAACACCATATCCATTCAATGTACTCACCCAGTTAACCTGCCAATGGGAACTGTAACCACTACCATTCCAGCCGGACGTGGAAAGCTGGCCGGTAAAAGTGGAAATTTTCATAATATCTCCCGAAGGATGATGGATACTAACTCCACCTGTCCATGCTGTGTTCTGACGATCCCATCCATTATAAAACACATTATAACTTAAAGGAATTCCCGAGGAAAACAGCAATAATTTAAAATCGGAACCTGTAGTTGCGCCGCTTCCGCCATTGGCTATCTTCGAACATCCGTTCATAACATTATAGGCTGGGGCTGAAGTTGGATTGGTGCATCCACTGGCTTCAAAATTAAAATAGAATGACCACTGACTATAATCCGAAACAGATGAGTTAATACCACAATGATCTGCTGTTAGAAAATAAGGTTGAAAATCCTGTTGAACGTTATTGACCAGAGTTCCGGAACAATAGAACCATTGGGATCCTTCCTTCAGCAAAATTCTGGCTACACCTCTTTTCTGGTTTTGCCAGCTATTCCCTTCCGGGGAACAATTCACGTTCACCTGACAGTAATCTGAATCACCAAAACCATCTGTGCTTTTTGTATTTAAATAGGATACACCCCGATAGATATAGGCGATCTCACTGATATGTAAAACTGCCTGTGACTTTGTATTTTTCGGTTCGTTATACTCTATAACTATTTCATCACCAAAAAGCAATTCTGTTGCAAAGTAGCCCGAAGGTGTATTATTGCTGTTGGTATAGGCTCCCACAATGTTTGTTAATTCTCGGTCGTAAAAAAATAAGCGGCCTCCATTAGGAATATGAAAGCGGTCGAAACTGATAACCAATCCCTTTGCGGATGCTGACCTAAGCACCATTCTGACAATGCGTTCCCCTCCTGTACTTATTGTTTCCGTTCCTTGTTTGAGCAAGTCAATATTTGTCTGAATAGATTGGCCAATACGATAGGCTGTACCATTCTTGTCGTTTTCTTCATCATCCATGATAAGCTCTTCAAGATTTGGAGCTTCGAAATTTAAATTCTCAATTCCTTTGGTAGCCTCAGACGATCCCTGACTTAAAGGAGAAAAGGATTTATCAACCTGAGCGACAGAAATTGTAATAGACAAAGAGATAATCAGAACAAATGAAACAATTCGATTGAGAGTTACCATAAGCATATATTTTAGACTATTCGAGAAATAAAGTTAACAACTCCACAAGGTTTATGTGAAATATTTAACAGATTAATTCAGGAAAATGTTTCAATATCGTACAATTTTATCCCAAAACCTTACAAGAAGAATCTCGCAAAGCACGAATAACAGTACCGTAAGCAGAAAAATCTTCCACAGGTTCGTACCAAGATCAACATTCTCTATCTCGTCTGCAAGTTCACTATTTTTAATATCCAGAACGGAATAGCCACTCAAACCGGAGTTCTTCATGTGGTCCTTTAGCTCCTTATGTGAATAGCATCGAAGATCCGACTCCTGTCGCGCATAATTAAACGAAATGTTTCCTACCCACTTCTCATCATTGATGAAACGGTAATTGGCCGCTTCAGTAATATCATCGCCGGGCACAAATTTTATTGCCTGTCGTGAATTAATTATCTCTGGAACCAACAGATAATCGTCTCCAAACATACCAATCTGTACGCTTGATTTAATTTTATCGAAAGATGATGGTAGTTCAATCTGCAATCCGTTTCTAATCTCATGATATAGCTCTGCTACCGACTGTGCAGAAAAGGCCATATTATAAACTATTGGCAAAAATATCGGATGCCGTACCAATTGGCCATAACTTTCATTAACTGGTACCGTGAATACAAAAACTTTCCCTTTACCAAGCACATACCTGCTAAGAACAGGATCACCACTAACCGTGAAAAGAATATCCTCACCTCCTGAACGGGAATTCAAACCGGTTTTATAATGTAGTGAAATAAGCGGGAGTTCAATATCCTCTTCAATTTTGCGAAAAGAATTTTCAAAGAGCACATTGGTAAAATCAATATCTGCCAGACGTGTTTCGGAATCCACTACTGAGGTAAATTCATTAATCCCAAGACTAGAGAATAATCGATTGTAGGATTCCAAATCACCTTCTCCATTAGGGATAAAGAGCAACACGCCACCCTGCTGAATGAATTTTCCAATTTCCTGTGTAAATCCTGAAGTAATAGTTGAAAGTTCGTTAACAATTACCAGTTGATTGTCTTTGAATGAGGAATATTGAATGTTGTTTTCATCGTTTGATGTGAGCCTGAAATATTCCTCAGGACTTAAAAGTGAAGAGATATACTTTTCGCTGGCTTCATCATTAACCGAAAGAATATTTATTTGGTCCGCTATCTCGTAACTGAAATAGAATGTGTTATCGAAAGTGATTGGATAGTCACTGACTTCAATTCGTCCATTGATATAACCTTTCTGTCCATTCATAAAAGACATTTTAACCACGGCAGATGATTCAGGTTCAATATCAACAGTTGCAACTGATTTCAATGTATTATTAAGGTATAGGGTAACCGGAACATCTGTCAAAACCTCACCTGAACCATTCACCACACTTATGTAGAGGTCCTCTGCATGATTTAATTTTCGTCCCGGACCAGCAAACCAGCATGAATCGATGTAGAGATTGTTTGTGAACTGAGTACTCAGTGGAAGAAACATAATATTGTTCAGGCTGTCACTGCTAAGATACTCGAGATTTGCGCTTGATTTTTGAAAATCAGAAAGGACAATTATGCTTTTCTTCACCAATCCACTTCCTTCATATTCATTGAGAAAATTATGCAGTCTGTCAACTGCGTCGGGCAAGTCAACCACCTTTGGGGTAGCCTTCAGCTCCATTGTAAATCGCCTGAGCTCATCCCCTGATACAAATTGCTGATGAATCCTCTTCATGTTATTTGTAAGTAACACGAATCGAGTTTCAGGTTTGTAGGTATCGATAATTTCCAATACCCGATTTTTGGCAACATCCAGGATTCTGCCATTTCTTGATTCTGCTTCACTGCTAAAGGAGTTATCCAGATAAATACCAAGCAATTCCTCCTTAACCTTGCCCATGTCAGATTTACCCGGAATATAAGGTTGGGCAAATGCCAGTACAAGAAACACAATGGCAAGGATGCGACACAGCAGAATAAGCAAATCTTTCAGTTGTGATTTGGCCTTGGTTTCCTTTTTAATATCCTTCAGGAATCGCACATCACTAAAAAGGACAGTCTTATATCTTCTGAAATTGAACAGATGAATAAGGATTGGGATGGCAACGGCAGCCAGAGCGTATAGAAAGGTTGGATATAAAAAACTCATAAAAACAAATGATCTTATTAACCTGCCAACACAACGTTTCAAAAGCAGGTAAATTTTGAGGTGCTAAGGTAATTGTTCAAATTGAAAATTAGGGCAATGAAATCCGAAATAGTTTAATTCAGTAATTTGTTCAACTGGTGGCACCACTTAAGTGGGATCACTTTGAAAAGTAGGTGGTCAAATTAAGATTTATGATCTTTGCTGTTCAAAATTTAGTTCAAAAATGAAAGCAAAACCAGATCCTTACAAAACTTTACTACAAGCATTTTTACCAGAAGAGA